>Ga0209395_1004311_pt1 | contig 16833 bp, 12 predicted proteins | sample GOMGulsemesocosm_3_FD_184635 | JGI IMG/M metagenome (GOLD analysis project Ga0209395, IMG submission 184635) | Methane-oxidizing microbial communities from mesocosms in the Gulf of Mexico - GOM9D Gulf of Mexico (SPAdes) (version 2) | ecosystem: Environmental > Aquatic > Marine > Cold seeps... | reverse complement strand
TCCCGTTTGGCATTGCTTTGTATTGTTGCTCTAAATTAGGGATCGCTTCAGAAAATTTTCTTTCGAGTAATAAAATTCGACCTGTTATGCCAGCGAGTAGATCTTCATTAATCTTAAATTGTTCCAACTCTTTAAATAGGGAATTGGCATCGACAACACGATTATTATTCAAAAATATCTGCATTTTAACTAAATGCAACATCAAATTATTAGGATGTTTTTTATCAGCCTTTTCTATAATTCTTAATGCTCGGTCAGGCGATTTTTTACTTGTCCAATAATTCACTAATAAAAACGAAGGTTCAATATGATAAGGGTTGGTTTTATACCACTCCTCTATAATAGAGTAAGCCTCTTTACCATCTGGATTGTCAGCATTAATCCTAAGCATTAACTTCCAGTATCGTTTAGGAGTTTTAACATTTATTTTATAACCTTCTAATGCGTTACTCGCTTGCTTAAACTTATCTAAATAGATTAAAGCCTCGGCTATTAAAATCCCATACTTGATATCGCCTACATTATTTTCTTTAGCTAAGCTTATTACTTTTAACCCTGTATCATTTTTATGGAACTCAAAATATTGACGAAGCACCTCGATATTGTTTGGATGAGCTTCTAGTGCCTGCTCTGTTAATAATACAGCTTGCTCTGTATCCTTTTGATGATTGGCAAGCTTAACGAGTTGAGTCAGCGCATAAACATTATTAGGCTCTAATTCTAAACTTTTCCCTAATGCAGTTCTGCCCTGTTCTAATTGATTATTTTTAAATGAAATAGTTGCTTTTAGGTTGTACCCGCCCGCTTTATTTGGATATTCTTTTAACCATTTGTCAGCGATTGTCGTTGCCCGAGTTAAATCTCCAGATTCAACGGATGCAAATGCTAATGCAAGCTCAGCAGAAACGAGTTCTGGATTTTTTTGTAGGGCTAATTCCAATTTATCGATGCCAGAGGGATCATTCATCATCAACTTCAATACACCGACTCTTGCCGTTTCTTCTGCAGTCATATCGGTTGCTTTTGAAACATAGCTCGCCATTTTTTGTGCTTGTTCGTACGCGCCAACCTCTAGCAACTCATAACTTAATGATGCTAAGAACTGGGTATCTTTAGTTTTCACTGAATCATAGCCACCTAACGTTTCACTAATGTCATCAATAAAACCTAACTGTAATTGGCTGACTGCAAGCATTCTTCTTGCAGGATGCTCTGCTGATATGTAAGGCATTAAGTCTTTTAAATGAAGAATAGTTTGTTCGTAGCTTTTTAAATAGAAGGCACTTGCCCCGGCGACTAACTTCAAACTAAAAGAGTTAAAACCTGAACTTAACGATTGATTAGCCAAACGACTGGCTGTTTCATAGTCTTTATCTTCAAAACGAGCCATTGCTTTAATATATTGTAAAAAAGGCTGGTTCGGTACTCTAGCTAATATAGTATCGGCAATGGCTTCAGCTTCTTTATATTGACCATTTTTGAGTAGCGAATCAGCAATAAAGAGTTGAACTTTTCCGGAATTTGGTTGTATCTCATGGTATTGCTGAAAGCTCTTAACAGCTAAAGCGTAATCTTTTTCAACCGTTGCAATTTGCCCTTGAAGTAAAAGTGCATCGGGATTGTTTGGTGTAGATGTTAAAATACGTTCAACGAGTGTACTTGCAACGACCGTATTTTGTTTCGAGAACTCTAAATATGCACTTGCAAGCATGCTGTTACCATCAGTACCAAAAAGAGCAAGCGCAGTATTAACGGTAGCTTGGGCAAGTTCACTTTCACCAGTGCGCAAAAATGACAATGTTTTATATGCAAGATATTGTGTACTCGGCTGAGATAAAAGTTCTTCCTGCTCTTCCAGTGCTAAAACATCTTTATCTGATTCAGTCAAAATGTAGGCACGTGCTAACAACGGCAGCACTTTATCAACAGCATACTTTAATTTATTAGCACGCTCTAATTCCTTCACGGCGCTTTCGGCGTTACCCGTACTTAGATACAAACGACCCAATAAAAACCTCGCATGTGCATTATTAACATCGAGTTTAAGTGCATTTTTGAGCGAGATGATTGCAGCGTTATTTTGATTCTCAACAATTGAGGTCTCAGCTTTCGCTATGTATGTTTCCGCTGATTCATTATCAGAGCAAGCTGAAAGCATCAAAACAACACTTGCACATATTAATGGTTTTAAAAGGTTCATTTAAACTTCCTGTTTCCGACTTAATAGGATCTATACTTAAGGCTGATAATAAAGCATTAATATCTCTTTTAAAATCAAATTTAAGTATTCACAACTACATAATTTTCTAATCAAGGTGTATATTTAAAAGATAGCTTACAAGGTATAGTTTTACCCCTTCGCTTGTTCGCATAACTACACACTAAATGGAGTGCAAATGTTTAACTACGAAAAAGCTTTTTCTAGAAACATTGGTTGGGTTACAGAAGATGAACAACAAGTTCTTCGTGGTAAAAAGGTCGCAATCGCAGGCGCTGGTGGTGTAGGCGGCGTACATTTACTTACCTTAGCTAGACTGGGTGTTGGAAGATTTCACATCTCAGATTTCGATGATTTTGAAGTGCACAATTTCAATCGTCAATCTGGCGCGTTCATGTCGACCTTAGGTGAACAAAAAGTTGATGTCATGGAACGAATGACGCGCGATATAAATCCTGAAGCGCAAATACAATCTTTTCCAGAAGGAATATTTGAACATAATGTCGATAAATTCCTTGAAGGCGTAGACTTATATGTTGACGCGCTAGATTTTTTTGCTTTAGAAGCCAGAAAAACAGTGTTTAAAAAATGTTATGAAAAAAATATCCCGGTAATAACCGCGGCACCATTGGGTATGGGAGCGGCTTTTTTATGTTTTATGCCAGGAAAAATGACCTATGAAGAGTATTTCCGTTTTGAAGATAAAGACACAGAAGACGATCAACTGATCCAGTTTTTGATTGGTTTATCTCCAGCGATGTTGCAACGTCCTTATCTCGTCGACGAAACGCGTGTCAGTTTCAAAGAAAAACGTGGTCCTTCAACCCCGATGGCGGTCAACCTTTGTGCGGGTATCGCAGAAACCTATGCGCTTAAAATTTTATTGAGTAGAGGAGAAATCATCGCCGCACCTCATGGTCTGCACTTTGATGCCTACCGAAATAAATTCAAAAAAACCTGGCGACCGCTTGGTAATGCAGGTTTAATACCAAGAGTAATGTTTCAAATAGCTAAAAGAATTGTGGCGAAGTAAATGTATGCTTTCAGCCAAGCCATAGGCTAAAGCTCAATATAACGAATAAGTTAAGGTAAGAAAATAAAGAATAAAGAAGATAGGTATTATGCGAGAAATGGAATATCTAATCTATTATTTGCACACTTATCATATTAACTATACCCACTAACCATAAATTAAACCACCCCGTGAAAAAGCCGATTCATTACTGAATCGACTTATATATTACTGTTATCAAAATGCACTGGCGGAGCGCATTAATGGCATATAGAAGTAAGACTTTTTTTTGTATAAATGTCAAAATCTAGATGAGCTAAAGAAACTCGTCGATGAATCAATATTGATATACAATGAAATGAGGCCGCACTTAAGTTTAGGAATGAAAACCCCAAACCAAGTGCATAAAAAAGACCAGAAGCAAAAGCTACTGGCCTTTCATTAAAATCGTCAACGTATTTTAGGATGAGACACTAATAATAACTATTAACTTTTCTAGTTACTTTTTAAGGCGACGTCTGCGACCAGCAAAACCGGTAAGCATTAAGGCAAATCCTAATGCTGCAACCATACTAGGCTCAGCTACATTGAATGTAACAGAACCATCTAAAGTAGTAGTTCTTGAAGCACTCGCTGCATTACCCATGTAAGCAACATCAGCGTCTTGTGGATCAACATTGAAATCAAATCTAAACCTAACATTATCTATAATGCTTGTACTAGCAGCCCAAATGTCATAAAAACTATTAGATCCTTTGTATGACTCATCCATATTGAAAAAGGTAGCTGAATCAGCACCTGTATTATCTACGGCTAAAAAGCTATAATCGATTTCACCGTTTATAGCAACACCAGCACCTAATGGATGAATTGAACTACCACTTACAAGTAAGCGAAGTACTTGTTCAGACGCATTATCACTTAATCGTCTAAAGAAAATATCGATGTAGTTAGTATTAACACCGTCATAGGCATTAAAAACAGGGGCACCTGAACCGTCGATATACCCTGTTAAACCAGCATATGAGAAATCAAGCGCATAACCTAAACCCATCAATCCCAAATTTAAGCCTTCTGTATCACCACCAACTGGCAAAAAGTTGGTGATATTACCAGCACCACTTTCAGTAAAAGTACTTACACCTGGAACTGGTACAAATTCTCCTGGAGCAATCTCGAAACCATTTGTTATTGTTGAAGTGGCGCTAACGTTTACCCCCATAGCGGTGTATGCGTCTGTTACTGTATCGCCGTCATCGAGAATACTGGTCAAATCAGTACCAACATCAACATAGATTTCATCAGCAAAAGATACTGGTGCTGTAAGCGCCAAGCTAAGTCCTAACAATGTTCCTTTAATCATTTTACCCATACTATTTACCCTGCCTATTTATTATATTTGAAGTTTTGTTCATATTAAATATCTACACTTACTATGCAGCAAGCATGCCAACATCGTAAGCAACTGTATTTAAAGATGTTTTACAAGATTAGATATTTTGAAATTATAAAGTGTGAAAAAAGCTGACACTTTATTAGCTAGTTAAGCCAGTGAAATTATCTATCTACCGCAAGCATCTGGGGAAATGCATCTAGCCTTGTTTGAAGTTCCAAGGCAACAGATGAGTAAGACTTTCAGGCTTGTTAGCAAGTTCATCTAGACAAACTTGTAAATAGTTGTCGACCAGAAAACAGTTGGCTTTTGCTGTTTCAACTATGCTATAGAGTATGGCGCCAGCCGTTGCACCCCGTTCGGTATTGGGGAATAACCAGTTCTTTCTGCCAATAACAAACGGCTTTACTGCTCGCTCTACACGATTATTATCAATGTTTATACGACCATCTTTTAAGTAGGTGATAAGCTTATTTGCTTGAATGCACCAATAAGTCATCGCTTCTCCAAGTTTAGTTTTCGGTGGTACTTTATCTTTATTGTCGATACCCCAACCATGAAGCTTATCGATGATGACTTTAGATTTTCCTTGCCGTATTCGATATCTTTCTTCAGCAGTTTTTCCTTTCAAGCTTACTTCAATGCCGTAGACCTTCCCTATTTGATTTAAAGCGACATCAGCTTTGCCCTTTTCTTTTTTCCTTGCACTGTTTTAGCATCAATGAATTTTCGACGAGCATGCACCATACAGCCAGCCAATATTGCTTCAGTTTGTTCCATACGCGGCATAACCATCAACTTGCAGGTAACCATCATAACCCTCAAGATAATCAACCACACAAGTGGCTGCTCGTGAATTGTGATTATCATATAAAACAATATTTTTTATGTCGTTGTTCTGCCCAGTATCGTTACCGTAACAATCCCCCACATGTAGCTACTAGCCGATCTGCTTTGATAACTTTTAAGGGTATTTCATCAGCATATATCATTGATTGACTAAGCAGCGTATTTTTTAACTCAGCAACTAACGGGTTAAGTAACTCACTACATCGAATGACCCAATCTGACATGGTTTACGACTCAGCTCAATACCATTCTCATTGAACATACTTTCTTGTCGGTAGAGAGGGAATTCGTATTGACATTTCGCACTGATGATTTGGCTCAGCAAACTCGTGTTTCTCACTACGGATTTCGCCCATTTTATGCAACTGACCTTGGCAACAATAACACACTAGCTCGTCAATCGTTAAATCAATCGTCACCACTTTGCGAGGTAACGATTTCGGTAGAAGTTTACGTTTTGGTATGCGCTTTACTGATACATCTTTGCTCTTATCTGCTTCGGCTAATAACGCTTTATCAAACTCATCGATGGTTCTTCGGCTTCATTGAAGGTTTCACCTGAACAGGGGGAGTTGCTCTGTGCTTTTGCCAAACTGTTTACGTTTGGCTATTTTGTAACGTTCAATAAACTTATTAATTTTAATAATTTGTTCGGTGATGACTTTATCTTTGGCTGCCAATGCTTGCGCAGTTTTAGCTTACAACTCAAGCATCATTTGCTTGAGTTGTTCGGGATCATCAGGGAGTGAGTTGACATCAGTTTTAATCAACCCTGTTTAACAATTACAAGAAGACCAATCATCTTTGTGATGTAAATAATATAAGCGATTGCGTACCCGATCGTTGACTGAAAAAAAGGTCTCTTTAGATCAGTGATTGATAGTGCAATGACTCATGACCAAGAACGTCATATCCAGATAATAACTAGCTCATTGGTTGATGAGTTAACTCAATCACCTGGCTCGATAATTTAGTTGCCCATTTGAATTTTTGTTTTTCCAAACGTTTGTACCAAAGAGAACAACCGATTTTATCCCAATACAGAATTTTAAGTTTGTCTTTGGCTTTATTACAAAATACAAATAAGGTCCCGGTATAAGCATCTCGAACGAGATCAGCTTCAACAATGCCGACTAAACCATTAATCCATTTCCGAAAATCAACAAACTGAGTATGTAAAAATATCTCTGGTGCTTCCGAAAATATGTTCATCAAATATACTGCCGCAATAACTGAGCTAAATAAAGGGTGGGAGTTGAACTCGGCAAAGTGAAAGCGATATTGCCAAAGTTCAAGCAAATTGGCTCAGGTATTGAAAACACTTCTACTTGTTGTGTTATTTTTTCTTGAATAAAAGCACTTTGACTCACATTTAACCTTTTACGACAGGCGTAAAAAGTTGCCGTTGTTATTTGATGTTAACGACAATAACCAACGATGGTTAAGCCACTTATTTATTGCTCTTTGAAAATATTTTGCCATTGATCTTAGCTGCGCATAATTCCCATAAATCTCTCCAAAATCATTTTGAAGTAATTTACATAAACTCAGGATCCTTTGTTAGATGCATTTATCCAGACGCTCACTATCTATCTACTAATAAAATACAAAAAACTTTAAGATATGAATAGTAAAGAAATGGCACTTTGAAATAAAAAACCACAGTTCAAGCTACGTACATAAAAAAGCTGAATCATCTCTGATTCAGATTTTAGTATCTCAGTGGACGAACTAGTGAAGACGGCGTCGATATCCTCCAATACCTGAAACGAGTAGTCCCAGCCCAAGTATTGCAATTATGCTAGGCTCTGGAACATTAAAGGTAACAGAACCATCTAACATCGTAGATCGAACTGCATTATTACTATCACCAATATACGGAATAACAGCGTCTTGAGGGTCGACATTAAAGTCAAACCTAAACCTAACATTATCAAAAATACTGCTGCTGGCAGCCCAAATATCATAAAAACTGGAGTTACCATTATAGGGAGTATCTAAATTAAAGAAGGTTGTTGCATCAGCACCGGTAGTATCAGCGGCAGGTACAAAACTATAATCTACTTGACCAAAGATCACTACTCCAGCACCTAATGGATGTACAGAACTGCCAGAGATAAGTAAACGCAGTACCTGCTCAGTTGCACTATCGCTATGCCTGACAAAGAAAAGGTCAATATAATTGCTATTAAAACCATCGTAGGCATCGAAGGTAGGAACACCAGCACCATCAAAGTAACCTGTAACACCCGAATAGTTAAATTCCAATGAATAACCTAAGGTGCCCAAAGTAACATTTAAGCCCTCATTATCACCACCGACAGGTAAAAAACTGGTGATATCACCAACCCCGGCTTCGGTAAAAGTTGAAACTCCAGGGTCAGGTACAAATAAGCCACCACCCAGATCAAAGCCACTATGCAAGATTGATGTCGCCATCACATTAACACCGAGCCCCTCATAAACGTCCGTTATTGTATCGCCATCATCAAAACCACCGGTGACATCGGTCCCAACATCGATAATTATTTCATCTGCAATTGCCATAGCAGCAGTAAGTGACAAGCTAATACCAAGAATTGATGCTTTAAATAAACTATTCATGCTAACTTCCTCATTTTACTTTTTTGTTTGTTAACATAGTGCGTGCATAGAACGCACCACATATATAACCGTTTGTAAGTTCGAAGTTATTTTCTAGTTTGTTTTTGGCTCTCGGTAATAATGTAAAAATAACTGACAGTTATTGATATTAACCACCCTGTCTATAAAGTAGCTCATAGTAACCTTTACAATAGTTTATTTAACTGTAACTTCTTTTCGTTAAACTTAGCTGAATGCGTAGAGATATTAGTTAAAATATTCCTTGCTTCCGTTTTATTGTTATTCGCAATCAATACTTCGACATAATGTAAGGCTATGCCAACTTGAAGCCCTTTAGACAATAAATAACTTTTACTTAAAAGTGACAGCGCCTCTTCTTTATTTCCCCACTTAAAAATTATCATTGCTCGAGTATCAAGAATATTAATATGATCTGGCGCTTTGTCTAATGCTGCTTTTGAATATTTTAATGCTTTTTCTTTGTTAGCACTCTTGTATGATAACCAAGCCAAATTATTGAGTACCACAAAATTCCCTTGGCCTTTTTCTACCAATATTTCATATTCATTTTGCGCTTTAGTTGAGTCCCCTTTCATTAAGAAACTAGCCACCATAGCGCGAGATAAATTATCATCCGGGTTTTTGGTTAAGTGATTGTTAAGATGGGTGATAGCCATTTGTTGCTTATCTGACGCGGTTAAGGCGATAGCCAATAATCGGGCACTTTCTGAACTTATATCATTATTATAAAATGACTCAAGTAAAGGTAGAGCGTCGTTATATTTACCTTCCCCAAGAAGTACTTGCCCTTCAAATCCGGCTAATACTGAGGCATTGCTTTCGTTCTTTGGAATTTTGGAAAGGTCAGATCTCGCATGGTTAATTTGTTTAGCATTTAATAGAATTTGAATTTTAATGTATTGAAACTGTTCGACACTAGGGCGCCGTTCAATAGCCAATTCAATTATCTTCAGCGCTTTAGTAAAATCTTTTTTCCGCTCAAAATAACCTATCGACGCAACTACAGAGCCAACATCAAAGATAGATATTTGCGTCCACTTCGCTAATGCTTGTTCAGCCTCAGCATTTTTACCATCGTATAAATAGGCGGCAAATAATAATCGCCAGTAGCTAGAAGCCGTGCGCTCATCATCGGGTACATTAGATAGTACTGTTGCGGCAGTTGAAAACGCTTGTTGATGCATTCTCACTTTTGCCATTAATAAGCTGTAATTTAACTCGTTTGAATGTTTCTGATAAATTTTATTGATCACATTCGCTGAATCTTCAGATAACGAAAAACGAAATAAACTGGTTAAGGCAATGATATTTTCAGGATCTTGCATTAATGCTTTTTCAACTATTTTAATTGCCAAGTCATTATTACCGGAACCAGACTCTAAGTTGGCTAGGTAGATTAAACCCGCAAAATTATCGGCTTCAGCTTGAAAACCGTGTTTCAAGGCTTCTCGAGCTAATTCAAATTCCTGTTTACCCATATGAACCATAGCTTGTAGATTAAATCCTTCTGCTTTTTCAGGAAATGATTTCTGCCATTTCAGTGCAACTTCCATTGTTTTTTCAGGTTCACCCTGATTATAGGCAGAAATAGCATAGGCCAATTCTGCTTCGACAAAATCAGGATCGAGTTCTATCGCTTGCTGTAAATCCTCTAGCCCAGTGGCATCATTCATAATCAGTTTAATTAAGCCACTTCTGACCTTTTGCGTTGCATTAAGTGGCGATGCTTTATCAAGTTTTCCTAAAATTTCTTTTGCTTCATCAGCGCGCCCGACTTTGATAAGTTGCATGCTGGCAATAGATAAAAAATCGGTATCGGCTTCTTTGATTTCATCAATATCGCCAAGAGAATCAAGTACTCGCCCCGCATAGCCAAACTTTAGCTCAATAACGGCTAATAACTTTCGAACAAGATGTAAACTAGGCAACGATTCTTCAATCGTTTTTAGAGAAGAATATGCCTGTTCATAATTTTTCATCCGATAGGCACTTACCCCTGAAATAATTCGAGAAGCATTGTTATCAAATTTATTTTGAATCGCTTTTTCTGCAAATCTTCTTGCGTTGGTATAATCACCTGATTGAAATTTTATGTGGGATTTTATGTAGTTAGCAAATGCATGGCGTTCATTAACTTTCAAGATGATATCAGAATGTTTTTCGGCATTTTCGAACTGTTTATCTTTTAAGTACGCATTAGCTAAATATAAATGAGTAATCATAATTTTCGGTCGCAGTTCCAAATACTTTTCAAAGCTAGTTACAGCCAAATCAAAGTCACTACCTGCTAAAGAAATCTTGCCCATAAATAGCACCGCCTCAGCTAATGCCGGGTTAATTTTAAGGGCTTCATTTATCGATTTTACAGCTCTTCTTTGATCACCTTCTGCCATGAACATAAATGCTTTAGCCAGAGAAGTATAAGAACTATTCGCTAAGGTTTCCGTTGTCTTATCTAATGATGCCTTTGCCAAAGTTGAATCACCAAGCTTTATCGCTGCAAGTGTCTTGAATGCAAAATATTCATTTTGCTGCTCTATTGTTAAGCCTTTATCTTTTGTTTCCAAACCAATCACATCATGATAATTCTCTAACGCCCAATAAGTTCTTGCCAGTACTGGAACTAGCTCCCCAAGTGGGGCCCCCAATTCTTTCGCCTTATTTAATTCTTTATCCGCATCATCAAGCAAACCTTGGTTAAAATATAAAGTACCAAGTAATAATCGCACTTGTGCATTTTTAGGTTCCATCCTAACCGCATTTTTCAGTTCCAATATAGCTGCACGATAATCTTTATTCTCTATAAAAATTTGAGAACTAATAATATATTCATCAGGCGTTTTATCTTTGCTACACCCTGATAGAAGACACATAGAAAGTGCAGAGGCAATCAAGGTTATTTTAATATATATATTTGTACGCATATTAGTTCCACTATTTAATTGAGTTAATATCCATTTTATGAATGTAAAATACTACACTTCACGACTACTTGACCACTTTATTTTTCAGTGGCTAGTTAGTTGGGCCACGGCAAGATCATTATAAATTGAAATTTTAGCTTTAGTCACGACCTATAATACATTAATGATAATTTACATATGCGCGACTATCTTGACCCACTTTGATTCAGTTTCTGACCCACGAATAGAACGTTGTAAAAAAACATAACTTAGTGGGCATTCTCTTACTCTCGATAAGTGCCGTTATGACTAGTTATGAAGTCTGTGAGGATATTGAAAAATTGGGCATAAAAGCTTGATTGGCTGCTTCAACATTTGCTTAAGTTTCTCTGGGTCATTTCGTAAGGAGTTCGCATTGAGTTTCATTCGCTGATTTAAAAAATCAACTCAATACTGCCTTTGCAGGCAATGACGACAAACGCTTGTGTCAATGTTCCTTGACTGCAAAAAATCTAAATACCGCTAATTAGATCATCTACTGATAATATAACTATTGATGACCAAGGACATCATATCCAGAGAGTAACCAATAGAGTTGTTCTGCAGTTAATATAAATTCATACGCGTTTATCTTGCTTGGCCATTTGGATTTTTGTTTTTCTAAACGCTTTTACCAAAGCGCAAAGCCTATTTTATCCCTGTACAGTATTTTCAGTTTATCTTTAGTTTTATTACAAAAAGCGAATAAATAGCCGGTATAGGCATCACGGTTTAGCTCATCTTCAACAAAGCAGCAAGAGCATTTATGCCTTTCGAAAATTGACAAAATCCCGATGTAAGAAAACCGCTGAATGCTCAAAAAACATATCCATTACATAAGCTCGCGCAATAATAGACTTAGATAAATGACCGGGGTTGATGTAAGTACACTGATGCTTGCTAGCCTACGGTTACCATTATTGAAGTTTGTTGTTCAACGAATTCCACCTGTTGTGTTATTTTCGCGCGAACAAAGTTACCTAACAACAAACTAAGTTTCTTTCGAACTGCATAAAAGCGAGAAATTGTTAACTGATGTTGTTGGCAATAATCAACAATGGTTTAGCCACTGTTTTTTGCTGACCTTCAATGATACTTTGCCATTGCTCTTTGGTACCTGTAATTTTCATGGTTATCTCCGAAATTAAGTTTGGAGATAAGATATAGGAGATTGAAAATTAGAGACAGGTGCTGTTAGTTATCCGTTCACTATTCTTCGATGTTATGAGGTGAACAAGCAGTTAAGTTGAAAACCACACATATTGTGAGCGCTAATTTTTTATTAAATTTTATGGTATTCCTTCATTTTATCTTATTAATTTTGGGTACATATTATATAGGCGTTATTGATTCAAACATTACAATACACTTTTGAGCATTGTTTTATAATCTTTAAATTTATTTTCTAGTTTTAATAACAAATGGTTCCGTTGAAAACATCCTAAAGATAATTCATATTGTTTATTTGACAAAGACTTTTTATAGCGGGCGTCACCACCAAGAAAGTCATAACTATAAATACCGTTATCAATATAATATTGAATAGCTTTAGTGTGTAAAGTTAATCCAACTTTAATTTTGTTTTCATCAAAGGTAGTAAGCGCAGACAAATAAAAATATGCCTTATCTTTATAAATATAATTAAGTAAATAACCTATCGGCTTTTTATTAAGGGAGAGTACAGAGACTTGCGCAATATTGTTTCTGTTTTCGGTAATCATTAAACGATGAAATTTATTAAAACTTGAGTTTGTAAAACCACTTCCTTGAATTGTATTTTGCCATCGTTCAATATGTATCTTAGAAATATCTTCAAGGGCTAATTTAACGTCTTCTACTTGGGTCAGAACATAAAAATCTAAATCTCCAAGTTGATTTAATAACTTTTCACTACGTTTCACTTGAGAGCGGGAATTTTTAGAAAGAACCTCATTTAAATAAGTTTTTTTTGTTTCAACACGATAAGCTAGTGTGTTTATCAGAGTACGTAACTTGAGAGATTTATCTTCAAAAGGTTTAGCAAATTTCATAAGAGTATCACTAGTAGATAGACCAATAATAACTTCTTGTAGTAAAGGGTCAAAGCTAAAAATGGCTTTAATCATTTCCTCTCTAACAGAGTCTGAAATATTTGTATCTAACAAAAAATCATTATGTTCAATCCATATTTGATCTTGCTGTGTATCTCCTGTTCGATGAAGATGCCATTGTTTAATCGGAAATAAACCAAATATGTTACGTGATTTTTCAACAAACAAACCTAACCCTACTATTTGACCATTTACTAATGCTTCTACAAGAAAAACCTTACCTTTAATTATTTCTAACCAATGGCCAATCCATGACCATGATAGAAAAACATTACTTTCAGCTCTCTTTTCAAGATCTTGCCATTTTAATGAAACATCCCTTTTATTTGACATATTAAAAGGTATTATTGATATCTTAATGGCTATTCCCTTATACTTAATAAATAAAGTCTTTCTTAAATAATTCTTACAATTTTAGCAAAATACTATATAAACCTTGTATGAGATAGTGTTAATTTCATATATAGCCCAACTGATGAGTTTTAGATGATAACCACACCCTATTTGTCCTTTATAATCCCTGCTTTTAATGAAAAACACTTTATTAGTAATACACTAAAGCAACTACATAATTTCGCGCCTAAATTTCCTTATGAAGTGATTATTGTAGACAATGGCTCTACTGATAATACTATAGAAATAGCTCAATCATTTGATGATATCGTATTAACTTGCCCTACAGGTACAATTGCAGCAGTTAGAAACCACGGTGTAAGTAAATCTAAAGGTAATATATTAGTTTTTTTAGATGCGGATGTAGAGCTAACTCAAGACTGGCAGAATAATATAGAAAATACCATTAACCAAATTATTGAATCACCATTATTAATTACTGGGTCAAGGTGTTTACCTCCACAAACAGCCAACACAATTAATAAAAACTGGTTTAATATTTTAACGGTCAGTATTTCAAATACCTACATCAACTCTGGTCACTTAATAACATCTAAAGTTTTATTTGATGAAATATCCGGATTCAATGAAACACTTAAAACAGCTGAAGATCATGACTTTTGTGTAAGAGCAAAACAAGCTGGAGCTAAAATAACCCCCGCACCTTCATTAAAGGTTATTCATTACGGTTACCCTACAACAATAGGTCAATTCATCAAAAGAGAACGTTGGCATGGTCGGGAAGATTTCAAAACGATTAAAACTATTTTAAAATCGAAAATAGCACTGGTTACAATTTTCCATTTATGTATTTTATCATTAAGTTTAATACAGGTAATGAGTATAGGCTTATTAGAGGGTATTATACTTTATGTATTATCTATGATATTACTTACAATTCCTTTAACCTTATATAAATTCAAAGGTTTAAAACTAGAATCAATAGTTAAAACATCGTTAATGCATTATTTTTATATTATCGGCCGTACACTATCATTCTTTGACCGAATCACACTCAGATATTCAAAAAAGTTTAGGTAAATATGACATCTTTTATTTTCGCTATCACATTACTATCCATTGCTATTATTTTGTACGTATATTTGGGTTACCCTCTTTTACTTCAATTGCTGAGTGTTTTATTAAAAACCAAAGCCACACATCAAGATGAACTATTATTACCTGATGTATCATTAATTATATCTTGTTATAACGAAGTAGATGTTGTTAAAGAGAAAATAGAGAACAGTTTGGCAATAGACTATCCTAAAGAAAAATTACAAATATTCATAGTATCCGACGGTTCTGATGACGGAACTGACGAAATAGCAAAAAAATATTCAGCTGAAGGTATTACCCTAATCAGGCAAGAAGGGCGCTTAGGCAAAACCTCAGCAATTAATTTAGCAATGGAACAAGTAACTTCAGAAATTGTAGTGTTTTCTGATGCCAATGCAATGTATGAAGCTGATGCAATTAAAAAGTTAGTCAGAAATTTTGTGGATAAAAACGTAGGGTACGTAGTAGGCGCAGCATTGTATACCGATGGAAAAACAAGTGCAGCAGCCGCAAGTGAAGATATATACTGGCGCTATGAAATAAAGCTAAAAACCCTAGAAAGTAAATTACATTCTGTTGTGGGTGGCGATGGTGCGATTTACGCCATTCGTCGTGCTTTATTCATCAAGCTTGATGCCAAAGATATTAATGACTTTGTAAATCCACTGCAAATAATAGCGCAAGGTTATAGAGGTGTTTTTGATCACGAAGCTAACTGCCAAGAAGAAACCGCTGGCGATTTTTCTAAAGAAGCCAAAAGAAAGCAGCGAATAGTAAACAGAAGCTTTCGTGGGTTAATGAAAGTAAAAGAAGTCATGAACCCTTTTAAATTTGGTTTATTTAGCTTCGAAGTTATCTCACACAAATTGCTGCGTTGGCTAATTCCTGTATTTATAATTAGTTTTGCTTTTGGTTCGTTATTTCTATCTTATAAAAACATTTTAGCTTTTCAAATAATAACCTTATTGGGTATTGTTTTTCTTTGGCTTGCTCAAGTTGGGTTATTAAAATCTAGAAATCAACATAGCTCTCCAATATTTTTTATTCCCTACTATTTTTTAATGGTTAATTACTACTCCCTGTTAGGTGTTTTAACCGCACTCGCTGGTAATATACAAGTAACTTGGAGTACACCCCGGGTTGATGCTAACGAAACCAATCGGTTAACAATGAAGTTTTTTTTAGCATTAATAGTTCTCAATGTTGCGTTAATAAAAATATGTAGTGATATAGTAGGTTTATGATGGTGGTAATAAAAATCAAGCTAATTCTAAAGTTACTTTTCAGAAGCGTATTTATACTTTGTGCGTTACCTTTTGCTGTCCTATTTTTCATTAGCCCTGCCAGTCAAAAAAAATCAACTTTTACAGCACTCTCACAATTTTTTAGCCTGATCCCTGGTCGACTAGGTAGTTATTTCCGTACGGCACTTTATTCTTTAGTTATGAAAAATTGTAGCAATAACGGAGTAATTAATTTTGGCACATTATTTTCAGACCCTGACATTGAAATTCATGATAATGTTTATATAGGCCCTCAATGCAATATAGGTAAATCCGTTATTGGTAAAAACACTCTTATTGCCAGTGGAGTACATATATTAAGTGGTAAAAATCAACATAATTTCTCAGATTTAAACACTCCAATTCAACAACAAGGTGGTCATTACCAAAAAATAGTTATTGGCGAAGATTGTTGGATTGGTAATACTGCCGTAATAATGGCTAATGTAGGCAAGAAAGCTATAGTTGCTGCAGGAGCAGTGGTTGTAAATGATGTGCCTGATTACACGATTGTCGCAGGCAACCCAGCTAAAACTATAAAGCTTCGAAAGACATAACATATTGCTTTACTTATGTAAAGTTATATCCCCCTGTTTCTGAAAGCTATTATCACAAGATTGATCATATTTGGTTTTTCTTATAGATTAAAGCCTTATGTACTCAGGAGCCCCCCTAATAATTGATTATACATTTAAGTTAATAAATAATGAGTAAAACAAATGAATAGAATCAACTTTATTTATTAGTAATAAAATATAACATACACTTTAAGTTTTAATGACTATTACACAACTAGAGTATTTATTAAGCTAGCATTGAAGTATCTTGCAAAAAACAACACAGGTTATAAAAACAAAATGTTTGAATTAGAAGTTGACAATATAAAAAAAGATATAGCTTTTCTCCCTACAAACATCTTACGAGAATTTGCAAAACATTCTATTAATCACAGTAATCTTTCAGGGGCTG
>Ga0209395_1004309_pt1 | contig 16837 bp, 13 predicted proteins | sample GOMGulsemesocosm_3_FD_184635 | JGI IMG/M metagenome (GOLD analysis project Ga0209395, IMG submission 184635) | Methane-oxidizing microbial communities from mesocosms in the Gulf of Mexico - GOM9D Gulf of Mexico (SPAdes) (version 2) | ecosystem: Environmental > Aquatic > Marine > Cold seeps... | reverse complement strand
CTTAGTTTGAGTCACTTCTTGCGCAAGTCTTTTAATAATCGCTTGCTGAACCAGTTGTTTATTCGCGAGCAATAAATCATGACAATATAGTTGCCCAGCATGAATTAGTTCAGATCTAATCAGTGAGCTTGCTACTTCATCAAAAATACCTTGGCACCGACCATAAATTAACTGTTCGGTATCAAACCAAAAATCACCTTTTGATTGGCTGTAATCAATTAACGCGATATTACTCTGGGTAATATGCTCTTCAACTACCGCTCGAAATATCGCTTCTTTTGAACTAAAGTTTTTATAAATAGTTGCGCGTGAAATATTGGCGTAACGGCCAATTAACGAAACATTAGCGGCACTATAACCATGCTGATAAAAGCAGGCTTGAGCGGCAATAATTATTTTTTCGACCGAGTTAGGCAACATTTTTCCTTTGGAGCTGATTAGCTATAGCTTCTAATATTTGTAACGTTAAATATAACATTTATTGTAATAGGTAATATCACAAGAAACAACAGGTTTACACATTGTGTAAATGTGTAAACCTGTGCTAGTATTCTATTAGATTTTACACTGAGGTGTGAAATCCCCCATTTTCAATACTTAGCTCGCCCATAAGCGATATAAGACTTTCATATTAAGGTGAAATCAACGTGATTCGATTGGTCGTTATTAGTGTTTTGTTGCTGTTACAAGCTTGCTCTGAACCAGAGGTAGAAGTTGCAGACGAAAAACCATTAGTGGTACAGCTTTTTAGCGTGATCGAGTCACGTATAGATAATAGCTTTGTCTTTCCCGCTACTGTGTCAGCAGTGACTACGGTTGATTTGAAATTTGAAGTTTCGGGTCGTTTAACCCATGTTGATTTAGTTGAAGGCAGTCAGGTTAGTAAAGGGCAAGTACTAGCAACCATTGATCCGATACCCTATCAACGTCGTGTTGATGAAAGCTATACTCGTCATCAAGATGCACGTCGAAACTTAAAGCGCATGGAAGAGATGTTCACTAAAAATGTCGCATCACAAGCAGAATTAGACAATGCTAAATCTGCCTTTACGCTGTCAAAACTCACCCTTGATAAAGCAAAACAAGATTTAGGCTACAGCACTATTACCGCACCATTTGATGCGGTAGTTGGTACTCGTAATATTGAAAATAATAGTTATATTAAGGCTGGTGATACCATTGCTAACTTACAAGATCGCTCACAGTTGTATTTTACCTTTGAGGTACCTGAGCGCATTATGACTGCAAATTCAGGGGATCGTAATATAAAAGCAACGGCGTATATTATCGATCAAGAGGAGCACGTTTTTGATCTTCATTATGTTGAACATAAAACTACGCCAGACCCTATTACCCAAACTTATCAAGTGACTTTTGCCATTGATGGCAAGGTCACAAATCTGTTTTTACCGGGCTCACGCGCTACGGTAAAAATTGAAAAATTAGCACATGATGAACAAGTACTGCTGATTCCGCTTAACGCACTCGTCGGTGAAAAGTCGTCAGGTTTTTATGTGTGGCGATTTAACCAAACACATGGGGTTGTTGAAAAAGCAAACATTGAAGTAGCGGCTTTAGTGGGGGAAAGCGTTGCGGTATCTCGTGGTTTGAACTTAGGGGATAAAGTTGTTTCAGCTGCCGTGAATCAGATGCGCGCTAATTTAAAAGTAAAAGAATATAAGGCGGAATTCTAAAGATGGATATTGCCCGTTATTCACTGACTAAACCGATCAATATTTGGTTGATCAGTTTATGTTTCCTCATTGGCGGCATGATCGCCTTAAAAAGTATTGGCAGACTAGAAGATCCTGCATTTACAATCAAACAAGCTGTGATCATGACTTACTACCCAGGCGCGGGTGCTGAAAAAGTTGAAAAAGAAGTTACTGAGCAAATAGAGATTGCGTTACAGCAAATGTGGCAATTAGAAAAAGTTGAATCAGAAAGTAAGCCTGGTTTCTCTCGCGTTACTATGGAAGTTAAGCCAACCATTGACGGACCATTATTACCCCAGATATGGGATGAGTTAAGAAAGAGGCTCAGTGATATTCATGGCCAATTACCCCAAGGAGCAAGTTCTCCTATAGTGATTGATGATTTTGGTGATGTCTATGGATTGTATTACGCCTTAACTGCCCCTGACTTTTCAGCGTATCAAATGCGCGAGTTTTCACGCATTATTCGCCGTGAATTATTAACGGTGGACGGGGTTGCAAAAGTGTCGGTAAATGGCATTTTAGCGGAGCAAATAGTCGTAAATATTGATACCTATAAAATTGCCGGTTTAGGGCTTTCATTTCCTGATATCCAACAAATATTAGCGAGTAATCTGCAACCATTTGCTGGCGGTAGGATCAAAGTTGGCGATAAACAGCTACGGATACCAGTAGCGGCGGCGACGAATAGAATTGAAGAAATTGAAAATATTTCTTTTGTTTTGCCTGGTAAAAATGCGTCAATAAAAATTAAAGATGTCGCGTCGTTAACTCTACAACCAGTGGACATTCCTTCTGATATAAAACGCTATAACGGTGAGAGTGCAATTACATTAAGTATTTCGGCACAAAATGAAGTTAACATTGTTGAAGTAGGTAAGCTGATAGAAACCAAGTTAGCACAGGTATTAGCCGAATTCCCTGCAGGTATTTTTGTTTCGCCAATTTATAATCAAGCCAAAATAGTTGATAAAGCAGTCAGCGGCTTTGTGCTCAACCTTGAAATATCAGTGGCGGTAGTAACCCTGGCATTGTGCCTTTTTATGGGATGGCGTTCAGGTATTGTTGTTGGTGGAACCCTATTAATTACGGTATTAGGTACTGTGTTAATTATGTGGCTTTATGGGTTGCAATTAGAGCGTATTTCACTAGGTGCTATGGTTATCGCCATGGGAATGCTAGTTGATAATGCCATTGTGGTGGCTGAAGGCATGATGCTGCGTATGGAGAAAGGCAAGTCAGCAATGGAGTCTGCTAGTTTTATTGTTAAGCGGACGCAATGGCCGTTACTGGGCGCAACTATTATCGGTATTGCTGCATTTTCTGGTATTGGTTTATCGGATGATGCTACCGGTGAGTTTTTATTCTCGCTATTTGCCGTGGTATTAATATCATTAATGTTGAGCTGGATCTTAGCCGTTACGTTAACGCCCCTACTAGGTAAGTACTTCTATAAAGTGGGTCAACCAACAACTAATGAAGAAACCCCGTCATTATTACATAAAAGCTACCTTGCTTTATTGCGTAATGCGCTTCATTACCGTGTAATTACCGTGATCATTTTAGTTACCATTACTGTCACTGCGTTTGCAAGTTTTGGGTTAATAAAACAGGGATTTTTCCCTAACTCTAATACCCCAAATTTCTTTATTCACTATTGGGGGCCACAAGATAATGATATTCGTGCCACTCAAAAACATATGAAAGCAGGTGAAGCGTTAATACTTGAGACAGAAGGAGTTGACGCGTTAACAACTTTTATTGGTCAAGGTGCAGACCGCTTTACGTTAGTGTACGGCCCGCAAATGCCTAACGAAAGTTATGGTTTATATTTAGTGAGAGTTGAAGATGCTAGCCAAATTCCTCAAATTTCAAAAAATTTGGCAGAGCGGCTACGCACAGTTAATCCTAATGCGGAGTATTTTGCTCAAGTGATGCAATTTGGTCCCGGTGGCGGAGCCAAATTACAAGCAAGATTTTCGGGTGCTGATCCGGTGGTGTTACGAGAGCTGGCAGAGCAAGCTAAAGCAATTTATCTACAAGATGGCGCTATTCGCGATGTCAGGGATAACTGGCGGAGCAAAGGTATTATGTTAATGCCTGAGTTTGATGATAATGCCGCTGGCGTTGCCGGTGTGTCCCGCAATGATTTCAATCAAGCTATTCAGTTTTATACCAGTGGCCTGACATTAGGGCAGCTTCAAGAAGGCGATTATGTTTATCCAATTGTTGCTAAGAACAGTCGTCAAATTAATAGTAACAGTGACGATCAATTAGCCAATCTTGAAAATGGCTTAGTGTGGAGTGCTAGTCAGCGTAGTTATATTCCGTTTAAACAAGTCAGCGGTAAACTCAGTTTTGACAGTGAAGAAATGTTGATTAACCGTCGAGATCGAGTTCGAACCATAACGGTGATGGCTGAAGCGGGGTATGATGAAACGGCAGGTGCCGCGTTAACTCGCATTAAGCCACTGATTGAAAACATTGAGCTACCTGACGGCTACATGCTTGAATGGGGTGGCGAGTATGAGTCCTCTGGAAAAGCACAAAAGGCATTGGGTCAAGGGTTACCACTTGGCTTCTTAGTGATGTTTATCATTAGTGTGCTGTTGTTTGGTCGAGCTCGTCAACCCTTGATTATTTGGTTAGTGGTTCCTATGGCGATCGTTGGGGTTGTGGCGGGGTTATTATTGGCTGATTTACCGTTCGGTTTTATGTCGCTATTAGGTTTTTTAAGTTTGTTTGGTATGTTGATCAAAAATGCCATTGTGCTACTTGAAGAAATCGATTTACAAATAGCCGAAGGCAAAATTGCCGCTCAGGCTATTGTAGAGGCAAGTTTAAGCCGTCTAAGACCGGTCTCTTTAGCGGCAATAACCACTATTTTAGGGGTCATGCCTTTAATTGCCGATCCTTTCTTTGCTGATATGTCGGTAACAATTATGGGGGGGTTAGCATTTGCCACCTTACTCACCTTGATTGCTGTGCCGGTGCTTTATAGCATTTTTTATAAAATTAAGGTCAGTAAAGATTAAGAGCACTAGAGCTTAACTCAAGTTAGCTTAAGTTTTGTTTATCTAAACGCACTGATAAATAGTAAGTAATTAAGACACCTATTATGAATATGATCGGTGTCTTTTTTTATTTGGAGTGCTGAAATGAGTCATGTTAAAGCGCTTAATTCAACAACGTGTCATTTTAGATGAATGGCTAATAGCACAAACAGCCGATTAAAGAGAGTGATAGTTGTAAAAACATACAATACTGAAAAATAGAAAAAAAACTCTGGCTTAGCGGATTTTGTGCTATTTTTAGGGTATTGATTGTGTTTTCAACAATAAAAATAAAGGAGAATTTTATGGCGATTGAAAATGCCTTGTATACCATTTTAATGGAAAAAATTAAGCAAGATGCTTTAGTGTTGCCTACTTTGCCGGAAGTCGCCCTGAAAGTAAGACAATCTGCGGATGATCCAGACGTTAATTTATCTCATATGAGTGATGTGATCTCCCATGACGCAGCACTTTCCTTGGGGATGATTAAAGTATCTAACAGTGCCTTATTGGGAAGAAGCGTTAAAGTTGAAACGGTTTCTCAAGCGGTTACGCGTATTGGTTTAAGACAAATAAAAAGTATTGCCACGGCAATGGCACTTGAGCAAGTGTTTGTCTCCGAAAATGACGTGGTTGCTATGTATATGAAAAAATCATGGCTTAAAACCATTGATGTTGCCTCGGTGGCTATAACGCTAATGGGAATGTATTTAAAAGAGTATAAGCACTCACCGTTAACCTTAGATACGGTTACATTAGCAGCGTTAGTTCATAATATTGGCGTGCTACCCATTTTAACTGAAGCGGAACAACATCCGGATGTTTTTGCTAACCCAGCTTTTTTACAACAAGCAATAATTAAGTTGTCAGGAAAAGTGGGCGGAACGATTACACGCGCTTGGGAATTCTCAGAAGAGTTAACGCTATTAGTTGAAAGTTGGAATGATTTAACTATTTTACCTCAAGAAGTTCATTATTTAGACTTTATAAGAGCCGGTGCTATTTATCATGGTATTTTTAAAAATGAGTCAACCCAAGAAGTGCTGATAAATAGTTATGTAAAAAAAGGTATTTTACCCGATGTTGAGTTTATGAAAACGGAAGAATTTATCGCGATGTGTGCTGATACTAAATCAATGTTTACTTAACCGTTTTAGAGGAGCGATATTATCGAATATGAAAATATCGCTATCCGCTACTACTTACTATGCTGATTAATAGGGCAGCGCTACCGCTAGCTTTTTATAGTAAACATTTTCTCTGTGGTATCTAACATTCTATTGGCAAACCCCCATTCATTATCACACCACACTAACATTTTAACTAAGCGTTTATGACTTACTCGGGTTTGATTACCATCGACGATGCAAGAATGTGGATCATGATTAAAATCAGCAGAAACAAGTGGCTCTTCAGTATAGGATAACACTCCTTGCAGTCCATTTTCAGTCAGTGCTTTAGCCTGAATCACTTTTATCGCTTGGTTAATGTCATTGATACTTACATTTTGATTAACCGTGATACTTAAGTCCATTGCGGTAACATTAAGTGTTGGTACTCGTACCGCAATCGCTTCAAAGCGCCCTTTAAATTTGGGTAATATTCTTTCAATGCCCACGGCAAGTTTAGTATCAACAGGAATAATTGACTGGCTCGCTGCCCTTGAACGGCGCAAATCCGGGTGATAGGTATCGATAACTTGTTGATCATGCATTGACGAGTGAATGGTAGTAATAGTGCCACTTTCAATACCAAAGGCATCATCAAGCACTTTTATTACCGGTACTATACAGTTGGTAGTACAAGAGCCGTTAGAGACAATTCTACTATCATTAGTTAACAATTGATGATTAACCCCATAAATAATGGTGGCATCAATGTCATGGCTTGCAGGGTGAGAAAATAAAACTTTTTTAGCACCTTGACGAATATGTGCTAAGCCATCTGATTTACTACCAAATATACCGGTACAATCGAGCACTATATCAACGTTATGTTGTTTCCAAGGGAGATCATCGAGAGTTTTGTGGTGAGATAACGCGATTTTATCTTGGTTGATCAATAAATCATTTTCTTTTAACACGACTGGAAATTGAAACCGGCCATGAGTACTGTCGTATTTTAATAAGTGGGCAATCCCTTCAGCAGGCGCGAGATCATTAATGGCAACTAACTTGAATAAAGTGCTGTTGTCATTTTCATATAACGATCTAACAATGCTGCGGCCGATACGGCCAAAGCCATTAATGGCAATATTTATCATAGGCAAATAGGGGCGGGTATTTCCGGAGTAATGGGAGGATTTAGGTGGACAAAAAATACCCACCTAAAGAGTAGGAACAGTTTAGAGTGCGTTAACCGTGCTAACTACGTTATCAACGGTAAAGCCAAAGTGCTCAAGTAGTACATTGCCCGGTGCCGATTCACCAAAGGTCGTCATACCAACTACAGCACCGCTCAAACCAACATATTTAGCCCAAAAATCAACATGGGCCGCTTCAATGGCAACACGTTTGGTAACTGTTGTAGGTAATACCGACTCTTTGTATTCAGCTGATTGCGCATCAAAGACATTGGTTGAAGGCATTGAAACAACGCGAACTTTTGTACCTTGTGCTGTTAATGCGTTCGCTGATTCAACCGCTAAAGCAACTTCAGAGCCCGTGGCAATTAAAATAACCTCAGGTGCACCATCACTATCAAGCAGGATATAACCCCCTTTCTCAATATTTGTTACTTGCGTTTGGTTACGCGTCATTGCTGGTAAACCTTGGCGAGAGAATATTAAAGCTGAAGGTGCTTTTTGGCTTTGTACTGCCGCTTTCCAGGAAACTGCTGATTCAGTTGCATCACATGGGCGCCAGGTGATTAAGTTTGGCGTAGTTCGTAAGTTAGTTAACTGTTCAATAGGTTGATGGGTTGGACCATCTTCACCTTGACCAATTGAATCATGGGTATAAACGAATATATTTTGAATACCCATCAGTGCCGACATACGCACAGCATTACGTGCATATTCCATAAACATCATGAATGTGGCGCCATAATTAATAAAGCCGCCGTGTAGTGAAATACCATTCATGATACCGCTCATACCAAATTCACGGACACCGTAGAAAATGTAATTACCAGCAGGGTCGGTTTCAATGCCTTTAGAGCCAGACCATAAGGTTAAGTTAGAGCCCGCTAAATCGGCAGAACCACCTAACAATTCAGGTAAAACGCTACCGAATGCTTCAATCGCATTTTGTGATGCTTTACGTGAAGCAATGTTTTCACCATCTTCATGACATTGTTGAATAAGCGCATTGGCTTTTTCTTCAAAGTCTTGTGGTAATTCACCTTTGATCACACGACGTTCAAATTCGCTTGCTAGTTCAGGGAAGGCCGCTTGATAGGCTGAGAACTTTTCATTCCAGCTTGTTTGAGTCGCGGTGCCTTTTTCATTTTGATCCCATTGGGCATAAACATTGTCAGGCACTTCAAATGGTGCATGTTCCCAGTTTAGGAAGTCGCGTGTTGCCTGTACTTCATCATCACCTAATGGTGCACCATGACAATTATGGGTGCCTGATTTATTTGGAGAGCCAAAACCGATAATTGTTTTACAACAAATCATGCTTGGCTTATCGGTCACTGATTTTGCTTCAGTGATTGCTGCAGATATTGCCGCCGAGTCATGTCCATCAACACTGATCACATGCCAGCCATAAGCTTCAAAGCGAGCAGGAGTATTATCAGTAAACCAACCTTCAACATGGCCATCGATAGAGATACCGTTATCATCCCAAAAAGTGATAAGTTTACCTAAACCAAGGGTACCGGCTAATGAACAAGATTCATGAGAAATCCCTTCCATCAAACAACCGTCACCTAAGAAACAATAAGTAAAGTGATCAACAATATCGTGATCTTCACGGTTAAATTGCGCCGCTAATGTTTTTTCAGCAATTGCCATACCAACTGCATTGGAAATTCCTGCGCCTAGCGGTCCAGTCGTTGTTTCAACACCTGGAGTATAACCATATTCAGGATGACCAGGCGTTTTAGAGTGTAATTGACGGAAATTTTTCAAGTCATCAATAGATAAGTCGTACCCAGATAAATGCAATAAAGAGTAAACCAGCATTGAGCCATGACCATTAGAAAGAATAAATCGATCGCGATCAGCCCAATTTGGATCACTAGGGTTGTGCTTTAAAAAGTCACGCCATAATACTTCGGCGATATCCGCCATTCCCATAGGGGCTCCAGGGTGGCCTGATTTTGCTTTTTGCACGGCATCCATGCTTAAAACACGAATGGCATTGGCTAGTTCTTTACGCGACGACATATTGGCTCCAGATATTTATATTTTTTATAAAGGTTTTTTACTCAAATTAATTGGCAGTATTTTCTCCTACCAGCGAGGGGAGCGCAAACTAAATTATATCTTTTATTATATTTTTTCATTGTGAAAATTCGTTAACGTGAATATCTGGTGCATAGAGCAGCACATATATTTGGGAGACAGTAAGAATTAGTGATAGAATTATTTCAGGATAAATACTTCAATTGATTGATTAGTTATAAATAATGTCTAAAAATCTTCGTAAATTTACCTTCGCTGCTCTTATTTATCTGATTGTTCTTGTCAGTACTTTATTATTTATTGTTCCGTACTCTTTTATCAGTTTTATTGCTCCGGTAGCGGGAATAACCACTGCACTTGTTATTTATTGGGGCATTAATGTTTTACTGGTCTCAACCTTAGTTATCCTCACTTTTTCAAGCTTCTTATCTTGGTATTTGCAGCTAGATGTGCCCCTCGCGTTGGTGATCATTACACTATTAACTGTTTTGCTACAAAGTTATTGGGCTAAACAGATTTCGTCGCACGAGGTATATCAGCAAGCTTGGTTGAAGTCGAGAAAATCGTTATATATGTTCCTATTTAAAATTGGTCCATTAACTTCCTTAGTCTGTGCAATTGCCAGTGTTGTTATTGCGATGCTTGATAATAAAATATTAGGGGGGAACCTGCTCTATACCTTTTTTAGTAGTTGGTCGGCAAGTGTACTGATGACGGTGTTTTTTACCCCGCTATTATTACTGACCCAGCGACGTCAGCAGTTAACGCTTTCAAAACGATTATTTATTATTTTTGCCTCTTCGTTAGCGTTTATAGCGATTAGTTTATTGTTTAACATCGCGCAAAACGTGCAATTACATAATAGAGATGATTTATTTAAAGAAGTGAAGGCTGAAGTTAATCACACGATTAAAAAGGAAATAATGATCATTGAGAATGAACTACAAAGCCTCTCAGCATTCTTCAACGCGAGCGATCATGTCACGGCTGCCGAGTTTAATCTATTTACGCAGCATATCTATCATAAAAACTCAGCGATTAGGGCGCTTGAATGGGCGCCAATCATCACTAATGAACAACGTTTAGCATACGAAAAAAAATATTCGACCATTACCCAGCGAAATAATAAAGGTATCGTTACAGCGACAAAAAACCGAGAAATTTATGCGCCGGTACAATATGTTTATCCAAATGTTGGTAATTCTGTGGTGGTTGGTTACGACGTACTGACCAATACGGATAGTATTATTTCAATGGCTGAGGTAATGGCTAACGAAAACGTGATTGCCAGTGCACCTTTAAATTTACTGCAAGACAACCACAGTAACCCCGGGATCTTATTTATTTCATCTGTTTATTCTAGTGATAATCACACTGAACCATACTCAGTAAGTAACAGCCACACAGGAAAAAAACTAATAGGATTTGTGGTGGCTGTGGTGCAGTTTGAGCCTTTCTTTAGGCATATATCAGAGCACATTTTAGATGATATCGATTTGTTTATTGAGGATATCACCACTATTGAGCCATATATCCTGTTCGGAAAACAATTAAATGATAGTAATCGGCAGGCTGAGCAGGTTGAGTTAAATATAAATTCTCGTCATTGGCGAATAAGCTTTGTTGATAAAACTCCTTGGCAGATGCAAACAAAAAACTGGCAAGCGTGGGGAATACTGATAGGAGCAACACTCGGTGGACTTACTTTTCAGCTATTAATACTGATGATGGCTGCTTATTCAAATGAATTAAGTTCGCAAGTGATTAGGAAAACGAGAGAATTAATTATTGCTAAAGATCAATCTGAGCAAGATAGTTCAGTGAAAACAAACTTTTTAAATACCTTGAATCAAGAGTTGCAAATGCCCTTGCAAGCCATTAATCATTTTACCGAGCAACTAAGATACACCGAAGCTAATCAGCAAGAAGTCATTATTAAAAATATTGAATTGGCACAAAAAAATATGGGGCAACTGCTAAATTCGGTGATGGAATTATCGAACATAAAATCAGGAAAGCTCATTTTTAAGGCTGAACCATTCGACTTTCATGGTTTCTTAGATCGTATCGACGCGATGTTGAAAGCGCAACCTATGCCTGACAATAAAGAGATTACCCTTTTGGTTGATCCCGCTGTTCCTGACTTTATTAGTAGTGATGAACTTCGCGTCCAACAGTTTTTGATTGCTTTATGCGAAACCATTCATGAGCTATTTACTATTGATAATATTAGACTCACTGTAAAAGCTCATCATCATAAATTAGACTCAGTGTTAATGCTGTTTGTTTTTACTTGTCATTATGATGAACAGGTTGAGTTAAAAACGCCATTTGTCAATTATATTGGTAAAGATATTTCACAATACAGTACTCATATGGCGATGGTAAAAGAGATTTGTCAGTTAATGGGAGGAGATGTCAGTTTAGGCGTTGCCAGTACCGGTAATAAAGTATTAACCGCATCAATCAAAGTGAACAAAACAACTTCAGAACAGCAACAAGCCTATCAATCGCAGTTTTTTGCTAATAAAAAAGCCGAATAAACTTATTCATTGTGGTCACACTAGGTTTATTCGTTGTATTTAATCGTTCAGTAAATGAATTAATACTTGTATTACATAATTGTATAGTATACTTTTTGTACAGGTTGCATCCTTGCTCAATAATTTATTTTTTCGTAGATCGCAGAAGTAAATAATGGCACTAAGAATAATTAAGCAACTCTATTCAATTTAAGGTTAACAATGAACAAGTCATCCACACGTGGACTAAAGTTGACTACGGTTATTATTGCAGTACTCATTATGGCTGTTTCAGCAATGTTAAGTAATACTGTAGTCGCAGGTGATATCGAAGTGCAAATAGCACAAGCACAATAAATAATGAAAAATATTTAGCTGTTATTAGTCCCTTAGTCTTATTACAGAATGTTGTTATCTATGGCAATTGCTATTTAACAATAGAAACTCAAACCTCTTCTAGTCATTGTGAATAGAAGAGGTTTTTTCTTTACTGCATCATTGCCGATAGTTAACTAGCGACAATATATTTGATTCGCAATCGTAGAGTATTAAAAATAAATGGCGTCCCCTACAGGAATCGAACCTGTATCTAAGACTTAGGAGGTCCTTGTTTTATCCATTAAACTAAGGGGACAACTTAGTAATTGTAATCGCTTGTCATTGATATGTTAACTACTTGTTTTTAATTAGGCTTAAAATCTTACCGCAAGATCATTAATTTGGATGTTGCCGAGTAATTCATTATCTAACGTGACCGCAGTAGCGCTTTGTTTCGTGAGTTTAGTGACCTTTACTTTATATGCACTAACATTATGACTCGCGTAAAGTTTACCGCTATCACTGACAAAGTTATTTAAGTGAATTAATGAAAATTCATCACCAATTTTAACCCCGTGGTGGCGACCTAAATTAATCACTACTTGATTTCCTGTTACTTGCAATAGCTTACCTTCACTTGGCTCACACATAATATGCTCATCTAAATCTTTGACTGCTTTATCAAGTAAAGACATTAGCATATTGCCGTATTCGCTTTGCCAAAATACGCTGCTATGGACATCAACCATTGCTCTTTTGTTAAAAGACCAAACGGCGCTGTTTTGATAACTTTGCTGCCACACTTGTTCGCCATTTAAGCCATTGTATAAATAAAGAGTGACATTAAAATTTCTCGGATAGGCACCTTGTTGCCAAACTTGCCAAGTATTGGTTCTTTGCTGAGTTAAGGAAATATCATCAATCTCACTAAAAAGCACATATTGACTATCTGAACTATTAGCTAACGTTATTGCTAGTTGTTTAATCTCTTGTGTTTGTAAACTTTGGTTTAAGCGAGCAAAAGCTGTACTACTGTTAAGTAGTAATTTGGGGTGAGAAAAGTTGCTATTGATCAACATATGTTGATTTAGCTTTTTGATAAAACTATGGTTAATCGGATAAATGTTACCTATGCTAGCTTGTTCTCGTTGGCTTAAATGGCTTTTGGTCAGTAAGATTGACTTTTTTAAGTCAATGGAAAAACATTGCTTTTCTTGAGGATAAATATCAGCACGAATACGCACGGTAATGGTATTGTTACTATGGAATTCATCAATAAGCTCAATAGAGTTAACATTACCACTCGCTCTGATATTGAGCTGGTCTTGAGTAAGTAAACCATTAACCACTTGCTGCACACTCGACACACTGGCACCGGCTACCAAAAGGGCTTTTTTTAACGCATTTTCTGTTGCTTTAGCCCTCGCTAGATTAAGGGAGTACTTTTCTAAGCTCGCATGACCTTGCGCTTCATACCATTGGGCGTTGGCGGTAAAGCCAAAAAGCACTAAACTTGTCAATAAACCCAATAATAATAGTTGAATTCGCATAAAATTTATCCATTGAAGTAAGCTTATGCCTACATATTTAACTTAGTGAATAAGAACATCATCCTATTCTTAGGTAACTCGTTAGAATTATGCATGAATTATGCCTATTTAATCTCTTAGGCGAGATGTTCTATACTTGGCTTAATATGTGCATTGTTTTAGGCAGATAAATAAAGTTGCCAGTTAATGCGCTTGAGTCTTTGAATTTTGCAGCGCTGACTTTTTAAAGGGGAATACCATGAAAAAGTGGCTTATACCATTACTTTTACCGACGCTACTTGCTTGTGAAATAACACAAGAAGATGATTTTTATAAATTAACTCAAGTAGACAAAGGTGAGATTGACAGTTATAACCTACCTAAACATGCCATCAATGATGTCGTTAAAGGTTTGGCTTATCAAATGTTAGAGAGCAGCGCCTTTGTTAATGCTAACACACCGGTAGCGGTGGCATCTTTTGTTAACTTAAATGATTTAGAATCTACAAACTGGTTAGGTAATCAGCTGGCTGAAAACTTTGTTCATGAGCTGCAACGGCATGGTTTGGTGGTGATTGATTATAAAACTACCGGGCATATCCGAGTCACTAAAGCAGGTGACTATGTTTTTAGTCGTGATTGGAAAGAGTTGCCAGAACGTCAGATTATTGACTATATTGTGGCTGGTACCATGATGGAACAGGAAAATGGTATTTTAATTAACGCACGTATGATTGGCATTCAATCACATGTAGTTGTTGCAACAGCTCAATCGTTTATTCCTTCTTGGGTATTGGGCGAAGAAAAAAAGTACAGTGAAAATGTTAAAATGAAAGATGGTATGATCATTCGCAGCAATGCGATGTTACTCGAAAATCAACGCGCTGTAGAGATACAAGATTAATGTCACTTTCGCTCTTAATCCAACTTATGTTACTAGGAAAAAGATGATGAATAACGCGATTAAAGTGCTTTTTATTAGTATTACGTTATTGTTAATTAGTGCATGTTCAAGCATCTATGATAAGCATATACAGTGGCAAGCGATTAAACCGGATGCTTTCCCTATCATTCGCGGTATTGGTTATGCCCCGATCAGCTTACAAAATTCTGAACACGAAACTCAACGTATGCTTATGGCTATTAAAGCGTCTAAAATTGCTGCCTATGCTGAGTTAGCTGAACAAATAAACGGTCAGCAAGTTAGCAGTAAAACCACCATGGCAGATATGATAATCAATAATCAACAATTAGCAGCTTCTGTGCAAGGGATGATCCGTGGAGCTAAAGTGGTTAAAAGTTATCCTGTTGGGGATACTTACACTACGGAGCTACAATTAGACTTTAAAGATGTCTACGACATTTATCAGTCCAGTTTAAACCGCAAAGAAATTAAAGACATTCAATATTTTTAATCGTCATGTTAGATGACTGAACTCGCTTAGGCTTTCAATCCTATGCTTGATAAACCGCCACTTTTCTTACCTTTATTGTCGTAAGTAATGGCGGTTTTATTATGACTTTCTAATAAAGTCGTTTTCATTCGTTCAACGGCAAGTTGTGATTGCACAATGATTTGTCCGTTCACTTGGTTTTGTTGTTGACATTGTATTAATAAGCTTTCAATAGTAGCAAGCTCTTCGCTTAAAAGTCCCGCTATTTTGTCCTGAGCGAATTTTTGATTGACGCTTATCTCTTTATCTAACTGTTGAATATTGATTAGCAGCTGATTTTTTTTCTCACTAATTTTTAGTAAAGAGTCAGGTTGGTGATGCTGTAGAATAACTTTTTCTTCGGCAATGATTGTTTTTAATGCTTGAAGCTGCGTATGTTGTTTAGCTAGAAATGCTAATGACTGAGGTGATGCTGACATAATACGCGCCTTTAAAGGAAAGTGATAATAGTAAGATTATCACCTAGTGTTTCATTGATATCAACTTAATAGCGTTAGAGCAAGTCAAATTCAAATTGAGCAATGCTTGCCGCTAGCTTTTGCGGATCAATTTTATAATCACCTGATACAATAGCTTTTTTTAGTGCTTCTACTTTTTTCTGATCAATAACGGGTGCTTCACTCGCTTTTTTTTGTAGTTCACTTAAATGCTTTGCCTGCGGAGTGATAGAAACAGAGTCTGTCGTTGGCTGTTTTGCGATATTAGTCGCGACAGTTTGTGCTGCTTGCTGTTTTACATGCTCTTGTTTATTTTGGTTAACTTGAGTTTGATTATTCAAGTTGTTGATATTTATAGCCATAATATTAACCTGCGGCGAAAGTTTTTATTTAAATTTATATTTTAATTTTATATCGGCAAATATCAAAAAAACTTAAATTTAAAAGCTAATAAAATTATAAGTGAATAGTCACTTGATTCATAGCGCTAACTTTAGGGGTGATAATTTTACCCGAACGGCTGTTTTTTACTCGTATTTGTTGGTGTAGATTACCATCACTTATTGCAGTGCCACGTGTCTTAATCATAAAGCTATCCGATTTAGCAATAATCGTTACGCTATCACCTTTACATATTAAACACACATTTTTAGGGCTAATTACTTTCCCTTTAGCGATTCTTTTTTTTGCTTTGCTACCAAGTATTGCCGCTTTATCTGACAGTTTTTTACCGCGTATTTTATTTAAGGCAATAAACTGCAGTTCAATAGTGTTTTCGGTTAATACAGTGCCTTTTTCAATGGTGTTTTTTGCCACTAATACCGCAAAAGTATTTTCTATTTTCGCTGGTAAATACATTACCCACGGTGTTGAATCATCGCAAGAAATTTTAACATTTACATTCCTACCACCATGATTTTCAGGTATATTTGCACTTAATGCTTGCTGGCAGGGTTTAATAACTATTCTGGGGTCAATATTGGCTACAGTTATGGCAACCTTTCCGCCTCTGGGTGGAATAATGTTATCTTCAAGGTGTTTTTTTGCCAAGTCTATAACGCTAATACGGTCAACCGATGTCGCGCTAATTGCCAAGGGCAGCAGCACGATAAGGCTGATAATAAATAAAAATATTTTTGTATTAAGCATAGTTTTTAGAGTTAATCTTTAGGTAAATTCAAATACTCGACTATGCTTAAATTAGCTAGCATAGAGGTTAGTCTGTCAATATAGTGGCAAGAAGGTATTAATTATAGTCTCATTAATTACTTATATTGTATTAACAAGACTTTTTATATAAGTTTATTGGTCACAACGGGTGTTTACTCGACTTATAATTGACACATTAATTAGATAATCAAGAATTGTGCCTTTTTGCTTTGGCAACAAAGAAAAAGGCTAATCATATTGGTTATTAAACGAGGTTTATATGGCAGGTGTATTAGATTCAGTTAACCA
>Ga0209395_1004305_pt1 | contig 16845 bp, 12 predicted proteins | sample GOMGulsemesocosm_3_FD_184635 | JGI IMG/M metagenome (GOLD analysis project Ga0209395, IMG submission 184635) | Methane-oxidizing microbial communities from mesocosms in the Gulf of Mexico - GOM9D Gulf of Mexico (SPAdes) (version 2) | ecosystem: Environmental > Aquatic > Marine > Cold seeps... | reverse complement strand
GTCCATCAGGTAACTCTGGTTTACTCGTCGTACATATTGATAGTTTTGAACAATATCAGCAAGAAGAAGCCTGGACATGGGAACATCAAGCTTTAGTACGAACTAGAATGGTTTATGGTCATCAAGCGTTAGAAAAAAAGTTTACTGCTATTAGGAACAATATTATTACTAAACCTCGTGAACGAGCTCAGGTTCGTGCTGATGTTTTAGCTATGCGGGAAAAGATGCGAACACATTTAGATAAATCAACCGTCGAAAATGCTGACATTAAGCAAGGACAAGGTGGATTAGTTGATATAGAGTTTTTAGTGCAATTTTTAGTCTTAAGTGAAGGGGCTACACATAAGGAACTTTGCCAATATTCAGATAACTTTCGTCTACTTAAACAATTAAAGCAATGTGGCCTTATTAGTGAAAAACAGCAGAAACAACTTGCACAGTGTTATTGTATCTTACGTGATTTTGGTCATCATGCGACCTTAAAAAATGAGCAACAGTTATTAAGCAAAGTTGACTTTGAAGCATTAGCAACAAAAGTAAATACGATCTGTGAAGCTATTTACCAGTAACACTAGGTATATTTTATTGACTATTCTTACTGATTATCTTCTACGTTTTTTTATCGGTAATAAAATACATTCTTCATCAAGATAAGATATAGGTAGGTCAATTAAAACCAGAGTGCGCTGCTGATTACAAAAATAGACGTTAATACCCTCTGGAAAATGTCCACCTACCGCATTACCTACTTGATAGGCTGTTTTAATAATATCTTTATTAATACGGAAAGGGTCTTTAACAACAAAGTCACGATTTAACCACCAAATCACTTCTAAGCCTTCGTTGTTCGCATATTCTGAGAGCTTTTGAAACAGTGTTTCGCCTAAACGAAAAGGGTGGTTTTCATTATTACCACGCCAGCTTTTTCGTAAAGGTCTAGTTACCATGCGACGAGCTTCAAGAAGCTCGACGATGTCGCCTTTTGGATCAGGTAAGTAAACTATATTATTACGAATTTTAGGGCCTTTATTATCATCATCGCCATGCAAATTGGCATAAAATCTCGATAGTCCATCGGCTGCGGCATTCTTACTTTTTTTTATGGGGCGAGGGGTTTCTTTTATTATTGTAGCTTTATGTGAAGGGTCAATCACTGCAACTTTTTCTGGTTTAGTGTTTTCTGTAGCAGTAAAAAATAACTCTTGGTTATCAAATAATAAAAAGACTAAGGCAATTAAGACCGAGCCAAAAATAATGTTACGTATCCAAAAATTCATAGACGTTATCTTTGTTGTAATTTCAGTATGGTTTACTGATTTAAGTATACACCATACTGAAAAGTCGCTATTTATACAATGTTGGCTATTTATAAAGAGAAGGATCATCCTCATTCGGACGTGTTTTAAAGCGGCGATGAAGCCACATATACTGCTCCGGCTTGAATAGAATAGCTTTTTCCAACTCTTGATTAATACGTATAACGTCCGCCTCGTCATCACCTGTGGGGAAGTTTTCTATCATAGGTTTCACTTCTAACGTATAACCACTGCCGTCGTCATTCCTAGTAGGTACAAGGATATGGTTTTGAACGTTTTTTTGTCGAGCGAAAATTAAGGTGCCTGTGGTTGTTGCGGCATCTTTAACTGCAAAAAATGGTACGAACAAACTACGATTTCGACCATAATCTTGATCAGGTAAATAAACACAAACTTCTTTATCTCGCAGTGCTTTCATTAAACCTTTAACATCGCGTTTACCTAACATGTATTTATTCGAACGGCCTCTGCCTCTAAACTGAAAGAACTCCATTAATTGATTGTTATGCGGACGATAAAATACAACCATTGGGTGTCCTGTACCAATACCTCTACAGTTAATTTCTACACTAAGATAGTGCATGGTTAACAGTAAAACACCTTTGCCATCTTGATGTGCTTTTTCTAAATGCTCAAGACCTACAACCTTAGTTTTTCTTCTTACACGCCAATCTGGCCACCACCAGCCCATGCCTGTTTCAAATAAAGCAATGCCAGTATTTTCAAAATTTTTCTTTAAAATACGTTGATGCTCTTGCGCAGACATATCTGGAAAGCATAACTCAAGGTTACGTAATGCGACCTTTTTCCGGCTTGAGCCAATTTTAAATAACAATCTGCCAAGTATTCGGCCTAGCATTAATTGAAATTTATAAGGTGACCATGAAATTGTATAGAGAATAATTACCCCTAACCAAGTTAACCAATATTTAGGTAATAGGAAGGATATTTTAAAATCAGGCTGTAATACTTTATTTTTACTCACGGGATGATGTCAACTCATTGAAATTCATGTGATACACTATTGGGTATTATATCTGTATATCCGTAAAGAGTTAAGAGGCATAGGATGAAAGTAGACATTCCCGCTTTTGCGCAAGCAAGTGTATTGGTTGTAGGCGATATTATGTTAGACCAATATTGGTACGGCCCCACGCAACGTATTTCACCAGAAGCTCCCGTTCCGGTAGTTAAAATCACTCAAGACGAGCGTCGCCCAGGTGGTGCAGCTAACGTAGCATTAAACATTGCTTCGATTGGCGGAAAAGTAACATTGGCAGGGATCACGGGTGAAGATGATGCCGCTCAGCATTTACGCACACAGTTAACCGCATTGAATATTAATTGCGAATTTGATCAACAAAAGAACATACCCACAATTACTAAATTACGTGTGATGAGCCGAAATCAGCAACTTATTCGTTTAGACTTTGAAGAATCACTTCACGATGTAAATAAAACTAAATTAGAAGAAAAAGTTGCAGCTCAATTAGTAAAACATGATTTATTACTGTTATCAGATTACAGTAAAGGTACATTGTCTGACGTACAAAACTTGATTTCTTTGGCTAAAAAGAACGGTAAAGCCGTATTGGTAGACCCAAAAGGAACTGATTTTGAGCGTTACCGAGGTGCAACATTATTAACGCCAAACTTGTCTGAATTTGAAGCTGTCGTTGGTGAGTGTAAAACAGAAAGTGAGATTGTAAGTAAAGGGCAAAAACTTCTTGAATATCTTGATTTAGAGGCGATGTTAGTAACTCGTAGTGAGCAAGGCATGACTTTATTGCGCCGAGACCATGAAGAGTTTCATTTACCAACGCAAGCGCGAGAAGTATATGATGTAACTGGAGCAGGAGATACTGTTATTGCTACACTAGCTCTAGCGATTGCAGCAAAAGCTGAGTATACCCAAGCTAGTGCTTTAGCTAACATTGCAGCGGGTATTGTGGTTGGTAAATTGGGTACCTCAACAGTGAGTGAAGCTGAACTCTTAGCCGAAATATCAACAGGCCCAGAAAGTGGTTTTGGCGTTCTTAGTGAAGAACAACTAAAGATTGCCGTGAAGTTAGCAAAAGCACGTGGTGAGAATATAGTCATGACCAACGGTTGTTTTGATATTCTTCATGCAGGGCACGTTTCGTATTTAACCCATGCAGGTACGTTAGGAACCCGACTCATTGTTGCTGTAAATGACGATGCTTCAGTGAAAAGATTGAAAGGCAGTGGTCGACCGGTAAACCCAACCGACAGGCGTATGGCTGTTCTTGCTGGATTAGGTGCGGTTGACTGGGTAGTACGTTTCTCAGAAGATACGCCTGCGCGTATTATTGCTAATATTCTCCCAGATATTCTCGTTAAAGGTGGAGATTATAAAGTTGAAGATATCGCCGGTGGAAGTGAGGTTATAGCTAATGGTGGAGAGGTAAAAGTACTGAATTTCGAAGAAGGTATTTCAACCAGTGAAATTATCAAAACCATTAGACTTACAGAGTAAGTAAATATTTTTCATAAAAAAAGCAGCTAGATTCTAGCTGCTTTTTTATTGGAAAGATAAACGTTTGCGTTCTACGTTATACTCTCGCTAATTGATGTGCTACTTTTCACTTTCTAAATAATCTGTCGTTTTAACATTAAACTCAGATAACAAGTCGTTAATTAGACGGTTAATCTCACCCGCCATTAAAGCAAAATCAGCATCTATCTTAGCTACAACATCATCACTATCGATATCGTCATTTTGTTCTTGTAATACATCAAAGAATTTCAAACGTTTAATTGCCAAGTCATCACAAAGAATAAACGACATCGCTTCATCCCATTCTAGGGCTAATTTAACTACATATTTATCATTGTCTAAATGTGTTTTTATTTCTTCGCTGGCAAGATCTTGATTTTTAACACGAACAACTGCACCGTCATCACCTAATGCATGAAACTCTGCTTCCATACCTAAGGTAAAGTTGTCACCGATACTTTTTTCATTTAACCAATCAGTCATTAACTCGTCAGGAGCCGTTTCAGGTGAAACACTGGTTACTGGTAGAGTACCAATAACTTTACGAAGTAAAGCTAATAAATCTTCAGCTTTACCGCGACTGCCTGAATTAACAACAATAAGGTTATGTTCAGCATTAATGTACGCATGTGTATCTGTTACGCGGGAAAAAGCACGGGGTAATAATTCAAAAATAATATCTTCTTTAAATTGTTCTCTTTCTTTTTTCGTTGCACTTCGAGCTTGTTCAACTTCAAGTTGCGCTACTTTTGCTTCAATCATGTCTTTCACAACGGGAGCTGGAAGGATTTTTTCTTCTTTGCGTGCACAAATTAAAAAGTTACCGTTAGCCGAATGAACCGTTGAATGTCCGTGTTTTCCTATAGCATTCACCCAACCAAAATGTGATTGCTCTGTTGAGCCACAAGGGGTAAATAAATGTTCAGCTAAGTGTTTTTCTAACTGATCTTCTGATAATTCAAAAGGGCGAGTAAATGCGAAAAAATATAAGTTTTTGAACCACATAGAAAGTTTCCTACACCGATGTCATTAGATAACTACGGCTGACAAATTGAAAAAAGAGCAACATAATAACTTAAATATTTACGATAAGCACTGATTTGCTTTGTCTTTACGTTTGATTACTTTCATCGGGCTTAACGCATGTCATCAAATTCAATATCATAGCTCAGACCTTGTCCTTCTTCGCTGTGTGCAGTAATTGAGCCATTTAAAGTATCGGTAACGAGTTCATTAATGATATGAGTGCCTAACCCGGTGCCACCTGTTCCTGATTTTGTGGTGTAAAAGGGATCGAAAAGTAATGATAATTTGCTCTCTGGGATACCAACGCCATTATCTTGATATTTCAAATGTAATCGTTCAGCTTTTAATTCAGCACTAATGGTTATTATGCCGTTACTGATGCCTTCAAAACCATGGAGAAGTGAGTTAATAATTAGGTTAGTAAATATTTGTGAAATAGCACCTGGATGACAATAAACTTCAATATTATCAGCGCAGTTAATATTAATTACATGTTTGGTTTTCTTTAGTCTTGGATGAAGCGACTGTATTATTCCGTCAAGGTATTGAGCAATATTTACTTTTCTTGTTTTATTGCTCGTTTGATCAACCGCAACTTGTTTATAACTCGTAATAAGCTCTGATGTTCGGTTAAGATTATTTAATAACAACTGCAAACTTTGGTCTGCATTTTTAATAAAGTCATCTAATGAGCGCTTTGATAATTTTTGCTTATCTATGTCTTTTTTCATAGAAACGAGTAGATCAGCTAAATAACTTGTTGAGGTAATACTCACCCCAATAGGCGTATTTATCTCATGATAAACCTCTGCAGAAAGCTTTCCTAATACAGCCATTTTTTCTGCGTCAATAAGTCTGTCTTGCGCTTTATTTAACTCTTTAATCGAACTATTAAGTTCTTTATTTGTTTGCGTTAATGTTTTTTCTGTTTGGCTACGGCGACTATTTTCAGCTTTAAGTTGTTCTTGTTGTGCTATTAACTCTCGTTGTTGTGTATTCATCTCTAGCATAGTTTTGCTTAATGATGATGTCTTTTTCGCCACTTCTTGTTCTAATTGAAGGTTTTGGTCATCAAGTTTGTGGTTGGCCGAAACAATTTCTTGTTGGGCGCTACTTAACCTATTTTGATGCTGTACGAGCTCATCAAGTAAGTTGTTATAAGTTTTCTGTAATAGCGTTAATTCGTTATTTTCATAAGTCATAGTATGAAGCTTCGATGCTTCAGGGTCGTCAATATCAAAATGATTAATTTGTTCTGTAAGTTCATTTAAGGGATTAGTTAGCAAGGTAGAAAAAGCGAGTGAAAATAAAATAACTAATGCAGCTGTTTTTACCATGGCATTACCTATTAAAAAATAAATGCCTACTTCAATACGATCAAAAATAACCTTGTTACTGGATAAAAGGGTGACATTACCTACTTTCGTTGTTCGTCCAGAAAACTCAAAAATAAGTGGGAATGAATGCCCAAAAAGACCTTCTGAAGGAGAATCTATCGTGAAATATGCGCTTTCATTTGTTGAATCGTTCTTTGGTATATATGACTCTGCACCTGGAATTTCACCTAGTTGTGTGATTATTTGATCGTTTTCATCACTAATAGTAATACCTTTTATCATAGGTATTGCAATTAATCCTTCAGCAGTATCGATAGCTTGATGAGTATTAAGCTCCCACACAGCACGAGTTAAACTTCCACTAAAGGTTTTTTCTAAGGTTAATAACTCGCTATTAATATGACTTTTAGTATTAATGTACTCTGCGCCGATTTGCACGCAGGTAACTATAAAGGTTAGAACAAAGTAAACCGATAAAACTCGAGTCAGTAATTTTCGAGATATGCTAGTAACCTTCATCTGAAACTTCTTTTTTTAAATACCTACTGCTGATTCTAGCTATTTTCCCGAAGGTTAATAGTTTTTTCTGTTATATGACTGATTTTATTTCAATATAAGTGTTTATTTCAATAATCTTAAAATAATAAAAATATCTTAAAATTAATTATTGAATCAAATCCCCCGTTTTTATTGGTGAAAGTACGCTTAATTTCAGAAATGTCGTAAACTTTATAAAAAAGATGCGTATTGTCACAAAAGTGTCATAGATGTTGGGCAGAATATGCATCAAATAATTAGTTAACCCATATAATTCTTACATATAAAGAATTTTTGACATACACAAAGGTATTGACATGAAACTTTCTTACAGCACTATCGCAGCAGCATTATTATCAACGTTATCTGTTTCAGCATTTGCAGGAGATGTCGTTATTTATGGTAAAGCAAACCTAACCGCTCAATCATCAGATGATGGCAAAGGTTCTTTTACTGAAATTAAAAGTAACGCATCAAGAATTGGCTTTAAAGGCGGACAAGATTTAGGTAATGATCTTGAAGTTATTTTTAAAGCTGAGTTTCAAGTAGATCTTGATGGCGATAGCGATAAAGGTGACAGCATTACTGATCGTAATCAATATGTTGGTCTTAAAGGAAACTTCGGTACTGTTTTATTTGGAAAGAATGATACGGTATTAAAGCAATCACAAGGTAAGGTTGATTTATTCAGTGATTTGAATGGTGATATTAAGCAATTATGGGTTGGAGAAAACCGTTTAGCAGATACATTGACATATAAGTCACCTAAAGTTAATGGCCTACAATTAGGTATTACCTATGTTGCTGAAGATGAAGTTGACGGTGAGGATGCTTCTTCAATTGCTTTGTTCTATGGTGATAAAAGTTTAAAAAAATCAAAAGTATTTGCATCAATTGCACTAGATTCAGATATAAAAGGACAATCTAAAGATAAAGCCGTAGCTAAACAATATTACGATACGGTTAGAGCTACAGTTCAAGGTAAATTCTCAGGGGTTACTTTAGGTGCAATTTACCATAGTCAAGAAGGTAAAGACGGTTCTGAAATGGATGGTTTTTTAGTCTCAGCAAAATATGGCTTTGATAAAATAACACTCAAAGCACAATTACAAACAGCTGAGCATGATGGTGGCGATGATCTTTCAGGTATGACATTAGGTGCTGATTACAAATTAGCGAAGAGCACCAAAGTTTTTGCTTACTACACTACATTCGATATGGATAGTGAAAAAGACAAAGACTATTTAGCAGTTGGCATTGAATACAAATTCTAGTTAACGATGTATAAATAGCTGTTAACATATTGTAAGGAAGCGACTTTTTAGTCGCTTTTTTATTGACTTAGCTTTTTGCGAAAAGAAAAATGCAGTAAACTTGATCTGTGTAATATAAATGTCATAAAAAGTTATCACAATGGTCACAAGATAAAACCTCAAACGGATAGCGGGAAGTTTACATGAACAGACAGATTTTGGTTGTAGAAGACGAAGCGCCAATCAGGGAAATGATTACCTTTGTTTTAGAGCAGAATGGCTTTAATGTCATTGAAGCTGAAGATTTCGAACAGGCGAAAGCAAAAATAGTTGAACCTTACCCAGATCTTATTTTACTCGATTGGATGTTACCGGGTGGTACTGGCGTAAAGTTAGCTAAATCGTTAAAACAAAATGAATATACTCGCGCGATTCCTATTATCATGTTGACTGCACGTGCAGATGAAGACGATAAAGTGAAAGGTTTTGATGCTGGAGTCGACGACTATGTTACTAAGCCTTTTTCGCCAAAAGAGCTTATCGCTCGTATTAAAGCTGTTATTCGCCGAGTTTCGCCGACCGCATTAGAAGAAGCAATTGAATTCCATGGTATGAAACTTGACCCTGTCGCTCATCGAGTCTCAATTAACGACCGAGCATTAGAATTAGGGCCAACAGAATTTCGCTTATTGCACTTTTTTATGACGCATACCGAGCGTGTGTATAGTCGAGAGCAATTATTAGATAATGTCTGGGGAACCAATGTTTATGTCGAAGATCGCACCGTTGATGTTCATATTAGACGTTTGCGTAAAGCCATTACCGGCGAAGGACATGAAGATTTTATTCAAACCGTACGTGGTTCGGGTTACAGATTCTCAGGAAAACTCAAAACGAATGTTTAAGTTCTCACAACTTACCAAATTATTACTTCTTAATAAGCTAGCGCTTTTGATTAAGTAAGACGACTCACTATGTATTTTCGTTTATCTGTAAAAAGTATTTTTACGCGTTTGTTGACCATATTGTCGATAAGCGCACTTTTGGGTTTAATAATTGGCCAGCCACTTTTAGTGCTTTGTATCAGCTCACTGGCTTTACTGTGTTGGCATTACCATCATTTACTTAAATTAGTAAAATGGTTATGGCGTAGTAAAACCATTTCACCGCCGCAGTCTGAGGGCGTTTGGGGACGAATTTATGACGGATTATACCGACAAATAAGACAACATCGACATAAACAAAAGCAACTGAACGACAAAATTCGTAAATTTAGAGATGGTGCTGAAGCGCTTCCTGATGCAGCATTGGTATTGTCTGACGAGTTAACTATTTTATGGGGTAATAAAAAAGCTCAGCGTATTCTAGGCATTCGTTGGCCGAGTGATGTTGGGCAGCGCATTGATAATTTAATACGCTTCCCTGAATTTTCAAAATATCTTGAAGTGGGCAATTTTGAACAACCTTGTCATATCATTTCTCCTGTAAATAGTGAAATACAACTTGAGTTAAGGTTAATGGCCTACGGAAGTGATCAAGTACTTTTTCTTGCTCGAGATGTCAGTAAAATTAAACGTCTTGAAGAAATGCGGCGTGACTTTGTTGCTAATGTATCCCATGAACTAAAAACTCCGCTTACCGTGGTACGTGGTTATGTTGAGATGATACTCGCTACGGATCATGCATTAGATCCACACTGGCAAAAAGCCTTTGGTACTATTGAAACGCAAGTTTCTCGTATGGATCGTTTAGTAGAACAATTATTGGTTTTATCACGTGTAGAAAATCATGCCGACGAAGAAGATAAGCAATTAGTTGATATGCCTAAATTGATTGGCGCATTAGTGGAAGATGCCACTTGGCTCAATCAAGACAAGCAGCATGAAATTACCGCTGATATTGACGATAACTTACTTGTGGATGGGATTGAAACTGAACTTAAGAGTGCTTGCTTGAATTTAATTTCCAATGCCATTGCTTACACCTCTGCCCATGGCAAGGTTCATATCTCATGGTTACGAAGCGGCAATAAAGTTAAGTTTTCAGTAAAAGATGATGGACCTGGTATTCGACCTGAGCATGTTAATCGCATTACTGAGCGTTTTTTCCGAGTCGACAAATCACGTTCACGTGACACCGGAGGCTCAGGATTAGGTTTATCAATTGTTAAGCATGTTTTATATCATCATAACGCAGAGTTAGCGATTGAAAGTCAGTGGGGTGAAGGAAGTGAATTTATTATTTACTTTGAAGCGATAAATAGGTCGTAGTGAGCTGTGAGATTTTGTAGGTTAGCATTTATGCCAACCTACAAAGAGCTTTATTCTAATAACTAACCGCAGTTAATTATAAGTCGATATCGACAGCATAAGAAATGATCGCTTTTAATTCTGAACCATCAAGATCATTTTTAGAAAAACCAAATGAAAAGTTGCTTTTACTTAAATGAATCCCATACTCAACGAAAGACTCTCCCGCATAAAAATCATCAGTGCCAGTACCCACATGTAAATTTAAAGCAAGGTCTGACGCGAAAGTTAAATCAATATCAGCACTTATAAAACTATCGTCACCGAAGCTGTAGCCGTCAGCATTGGTCAACGTTGCATATCCCAACGTGAGTACACCATAAGTAATATTTCCAAAAACTTCAGTAAAGTCAGAATCTAAATCACTATCTGGATAAGCGTAATGTGTAAAGCCAACGTCATAGTCAAAGTTACTAAACTTTCCTGTATACCCCCCATAAATATCAAGTTCATACGTCATACCAGAGTCTACGGTGTCACTTGTTGCCCAATCAGCATTTGATGTCCAAGTACCTATATAGAAACCTGATTGTGATACATAATCAATGCCTCCTGATACAGCTGCATCACCATGAGTTTGTTCTAAACCACGCCAGATATAATTATTGGTTGCTGCAACATTAGCCGACAAACCATCTACAGCAAAAGCACTAGGTGAAACTGTAATAGCAGACGTAGCTAAGCCGAGAGAGAATATTGCTAAATAGCTATTTTTCATTATTTTTATCCTTATTATTTACAATTATATGACTTATTTATTCATGAGAAATAAACCATATAATTGAAATGTTACGCAGTTAAGATACCCTAAATCGAAGGGTTAATTGATTGAGAGTATCAGCAATATTACTGATGTCTTTACTGGATACTGATACTTGCTCGGCACTTGCTGAATTTTCATAAGCAACATCACTAATCGCGGTGACATTCTTACTGATCTCTGTTGAAACACAAGATTGCTCTTCGACAGCTGTAGCTATTAATTCACTCATTTCGCTAATACTGGCAATTTCACAATTCATTGTAGTTACAACTTCGGCAACATCGCGAGTATTATTAATACTTGTTTGACAAACATCGCGACTAACAACCATAGCTTGAACGGCATCGTTAGAAGCTTTTTGTAGTTTTTCAATCATCATTTCAATGTTCTTGGTTGATTCTTGAGTTTTAGAAGCTAAGGTGCGTACTTCGTCTGCAACAACCGCAAAGCCTCGTCCTTGCTCGCCTGCGCGTGCTGCTTCAATGGCTGCATTTAATGCTAATAAGTTGGTTTGTTCGGCGATTCCGCGAATAACTTCTAATACAGAGCCTATTTCATTTGAATCATTTTTTAAGTCTTGGATAATTTTACTTGCTTGATTTATTTCAGCACCTAAATGGTTTAATCCACTAAGACTGTCTGATATTTTCTCATTAGCCACCCCTGATGAGGTGCTAGCATTTTGTGCTGAATGAGCAACGCTTGCCGCATTTTGTGCAACTTCATTAATACTCATAGACATTTCTTCAACGGCAGTTGCAACTTGTTCAATATTAGATTTTTGGTCGAGTAAGCTTGTTGATGACTGTAAGCTTAATGCACTTGTTTCCATAGCAACATTGGTCAAGTTATTGCTGTCATGAATAATCTCACTGATAATAGTGCGCAAATGCGATGTCATTCTCTGCATTGCACCATAAACACTTGAATGGTTATCATGGTCAGTAAAGTCAATCATCAAATCGCCATCGGCAATGGTTTCAGATATTCTTTGCATTTCATTAGGTTCACCACCAAGAGGTTTTAATATCGATTTTGATGTTAGTAGGGCTACAGCAATAATGCCAAGAAGACAAAGTGTAATCACATACGCTATATTCCAGTACATTTGATACATAGGTTTAAATGCTTCAGCAACATCTATTTCGGATAATAATGCCCATTTTATGCCGTTAACATTAATAGCGGTATAGGCCGATAATACTGGGTTACCATTATAATCAGTGATTATTTTCGTACCCGTTTTTCCGGCCACTGCTAACTTCGCAGCTTCCGTATTCACGCCATTATCTTTTACAGTTCCCGCAAAAGAAGCAATAACAGAATGGCCTTTGGGGTCTAAAAATGAATCAGAACGCATGAGTAAGTCACTTCCTACTAAATAGCTTTCTCCGGTATCACCCATGCCTGCTCGCTGTTGCATTAACGCGTTTATTTTATCTAAAGATAACTGCAAAGCGATAACGACAGGTGTTCCATTTTCACTGTAAAAAGGTAAAGCAATAAAACCAGCAGGATCGCCATTACTTGGGGCATAACGGCTAAAGTCAGACATCGCAAATTCGTTACTTTGCGAAACATTTTTGTATAAGGTCCCTAAACCCGAGTGATTATAAGCTCCCGTTAAGAGGTTCGTTTGATAATCAGCTTCTTTAGTGACGGTATAAAAAATATCGCCAGTATTATCGATAATAAAAAAGTCATAATATCCGTAGGTTTTAATAAACTTATCAAAGAAGTCATGTTGATTATCAGCACTTATTTTAAGCGCGTTAATTGAGCTGAAATCAAGAGTCTTTTGGAGTGTTGCTGCTAATATTTCGATATCACCTTTACGTTCTGTAAAATAATCTTCTATTTGAGATTTTTTTATTTCTCTGACCGAAGTGAGTTGGGCAAACGCTTGCTGTTCAAGTGCTGAACTTGAAATGTAGCTAGCAATTATGCCAACAGCGATAGTGGGAATTAGTGCAATAGATAAAAATGTGATCAGTAACTTATGTTTTAAGTTCATAATAATTCCTTTTATAGATAACTTAATCTTCTTAATGGGTATAGGGGAGAATGCGTAAAATAGCTAATGTTAAACCTCTGAAATTTTATTAAATGATAATTATTCACGATTAAGGTATTTATAATAACAATTTATATTATTGATAGAAATATTGCTTGTCACAAAACTGTAACAAAAGTGTATAGAATAGTTTCCTATAGCTAAAGAGAAGTGAGGATAGGGTAAATTGATGTTTGCTTCTTAAATATATCGCGCTGTCATACAAGTGTCATAAAGCTTAAATATAATTGTCACATTAGGTTTATATAGTGTTCACAAATTAATTAGCTCCAACAAAATTAAATATAATTTAGTTGGTAACAAATACTCTTAGTGGAGAATAACATGGGTTTTAAACGTGCTTTAGGCATTATTGGATTAACAAGTTTGGTGAGTTTTTCATCTTTAGCGATTGACAAGGATTTACCTGAATACAAGAAGGTGAGTGGCATTTCAGGAAACCTATCGTCAGTAGGTTCAGACACATTAGCAAACATGATGACATTTTGGGCTGAAGATTTTAAACGTACCTATCCTAACGTGAACATACAAATTCAAGCGGCTGGTTCATCTACTGCTCCACCGGCATTAACAGAGGCAACATCAAACTTAGGCCCGATGAGCCGGAAAATGAAATCACGTGAAATTGAAGCATTTGAAAAGCGTTTTGGTTATAAGCCAACTGCTGTTCGTGTTGCAATTGATGCTTTAGCAGTATTCGTTCATAAAGATAACCCAATTAAGGGATTACGTATTGACCAAGTTGATGCGATTTTTTCTAATAACCGTAAATGTGGTGCTAACAAAGATGCAGACCGTTGGGGTGATTTAGGGTTAACTGGCGATTGGAAAGGTAAAGATATTCAGCTATATGGTCGTAATTCAGTTTCTGGTACTTATGGGTACTTTAAAAAGAAAGCTTTGTGTAAAGGCGACTTCAAAAACAGTGTAAATGAACAACCTGGCTCTGCATCTGTTGTACAGTCTGTTTCGGCTTCATTGAACGGTATCGGTTATTCAGGTATTGGCTATAAAACATCTGGTGTTCGAGCATTAGCGTTATCTAAAAAAGGTGACAATTATGTTGAAGCAAATATGGCGAATGCTGTTTCGAAAAAGTATCCATTATCTCGTTTCCTATATGTTTATGTTAATAAGCACCCAAACAAAGCGTTAGCGCCAATGGATGCAGAATTCTTGAAAATGGTATTGTCGAAATCAGGTCAGAAAATTGTTGAAAAAGATGGTTATATTCCATTACCTAGCTCGGTTGTCCAAAAAGAATTAAAAAAATTAGGTCTTAAATTTTAAGTGTAAATATTTAAAAGCTAGACTAAAAAAGGCCTGACTTATTGTCAGGCCTTTTTATGTTCAGGATGAACGGTATGTCGTGATGCCATGGATGGCAAGGAACGACGAATGTTCAGGATGAACGGTCATGATTTTTGCTCCAGGCAAATCATAAGTACCTACATCCATGTAGGCAATGTCGTGATGCCATGGCAATTCCTAGGCATCCATGCCTTCACAGCATTAGTGCTTCCATGCACGTCGATGGCAGGAACGACGAATGTTCAGGATGAACGGTCATGGCAGCTCTTAGGCATCCATGCCTTCGCGGCATTAGTGCTTCCTGCACTTCATTTTTGCTCCAGGCAAATCATAAGTACCTACATCCATGTAGGCAATGTCGTGATGCCATGGCAGTTCCTAGGCATCCATGCCTTCACAGCATTAGTGCTACCTGCACGTCATTTTTGCTCCAGGCAAATCATAAGTATCTACATCCATATAGGCAATATCGTGATGCAGTGACTGCATGGCCGTTCCTAGGTATTCATACCTCCTCGGCATTAGCACATCCCTGTACGTCGATGTAGGATGTAGAGTAAGCAGGATTAGTTACTAAGATGGCAATGAATGACCAATTCCCTTATGTATCCTGATGGATACAAACCATGGACAAATCGATACTCTAAACAACTCCTGATTATTATAAAGTGTCATCAAGCGAATAATGACTAAAATGATTACATGTAATAAGTTACATGACTTGGAGAATTTTATGAAAAGAGTATCTTTTATAACAGGCTTATTAAGTGCCTTAATAATCAATCAAGCGTATGCTGAAAATAAACAAATAAGCTTTAATGCTACACAGTGGAAAGAATATAGTCCGGCGAATGAACAACAAAATGTTTTGAATCACTCTGTGCTTAATAGTCGTGCTCTAAACGATAAAAAGTTCGAGTTAAATGTCGACTTACTGACGCAAGTATTAGGTAACGAAAAAGAAGTGACTGTAGACTTACCCTTGCCTAATGGGCAGTTTGTTACTTTCACTTTACTTGCCAGTCGTGTAATGAATAAAGGCCTTGCAGAAAAATACCCATCAATAAAAACATTTACAGGTTATCAAGTGGGTAAGCCTGAAAATAAAGGACATTTTGATATTACGCCTCATGGTTTTCATGGCGTTTTTACCTTTGGGAATAATAAAGTTTTCATCGATCCTATTAAACGTAATAATCGATATAACTATCGCAGCTACTTTCGAAAAGATGCTCAGCCATTAAGCCTTAATGCTTTAGGAAAACGATTACCACCAAGGCAGCGTTTCTCCATAACTAAACCCAATAACAATAACTCTTTAACTAAAAATAAGGTACAAGCAACTAACCTTATTACTTATCGAATTGCAGTGGCAACATCTGCTGAGTACAGCGAATTTCATGGGGGGACTAAAGAGCTGAGTCTTGCATCGGTAGTAACCATGTTAAATAGAATAAATGAAGTTTATCAAAGAGATTTAGCGATAACGTTAGAATTAGTAGCTAATAATGACAGTATTATTTTTATCGACGCTGCCAGTGATCCATTTAAAAATACTGATGAAGACATTGATGTAAATACTGACGTAATAAACAAGGCTATTGGTGTTGATGCATACGATATAGGCCATGTTGTTGGTACTGGCGGTGGTGGACTTGCGGGGTTAGGAGTGGTGTGTAGCGAACTAAAAGCCGAAGGGTTAACCGGAAGTGATAGCCCAACCAGCGATGCCTTTCACATTGACTATGTAGCACATGAGATAGGCCATCAATTTGGCGCTGAGCATACTTTCAATGGTGCTCAAGGTGGGTGTGAAGGTAATAGAATGGCTACTAGTGCCTATGAGCCAGGAAGTGCATCGACCATTATGGGCTATGCAGGTATTTGTGAAGAGCAAAACTTACAAAATAGTTCAGATGCTTATTTCCATCTGCATTCAATCGAGCAAATTAATGAATTTGTAGAAAGTGGAACAGGGAATAGCTGCGGAATAAAATCAGCTAAAATTAATAATGTACCTAGCGTTAATGCAGGGAATAATTATAGCATTCCTGCCAGAACACCTTTCACACTCATAGGGCAGGCGGATGACAGTGAAGGAGACAGCTTAACTTATAGCTGGGAACAGTACGATGTAGGTACAATATCTAACAATAAAAGTGAGGATAATACCGATGATGGTAAACGGCCTTTATTTAGAGTTTATGCCCCTAATAGTAGTACGCAAAGAACATTTCCGCAGTTAAACGCGATCTTAGCTGCACAGCAAAGTTATGGTGAAATATTACCAACCACAACCCGTGATTTAAACTTTCGTTTAGTGGTTAGAGACAATAAAGGTAATGTAGCAAATGATGCGATGAAAGTGACCGTTGTTGGTAACGAGCAGGGATTTTCAGTA
>Ga0209395_1004302_pt1 | contig 16848 bp, 17 predicted proteins | sample GOMGulsemesocosm_3_FD_184635 | JGI IMG/M metagenome (GOLD analysis project Ga0209395, IMG submission 184635) | Methane-oxidizing microbial communities from mesocosms in the Gulf of Mexico - GOM9D Gulf of Mexico (SPAdes) (version 2) | ecosystem: Environmental > Aquatic > Marine > Cold seeps... | reverse complement strand
AACCAAATACTTCGGCTCTATCGGATCGCTCGACAGCAGCCAGTTATCACCAACATGAATATAACCCTGTAAATTAACATCTGCCTGAACTGAGACAGCTAAACAACAAGCAAGCAGCAGAATATTGACAACACTCGTGAACCACACTGATAAAGTTTTCATCATAACCTCACTTCCGCTTCAATATTATGCTCCGCAATAATTTTCCCACCATCACAAGTACCTGTAGAAGTCAGATAAAACAGGCTGCTGCTATCAACAGGGATACTTTGACAAGTAACCGCAACACTGCAGTTTTCTAATCCCACGTCATCGCTAATATTAAACTGTAAATTAGTAGCGTTAGAAATAACGGTAAGATCAGGGAAGTCGGCGCATACTTGGCTATTTCTTAAGACTTGGAAGATACCATATTCCATACCACTTTCAGCCGCATAATAGGCTTTAGCGCTGTATACCTCATTCGCCACACTGTCGGCGGTTGAACTCAGCACACGACTCAAGGTTGCGGCTAATAAAGAAATAACCACAATGATAAATAAGGCGATAATCAGCATACTGCCTTGTTGCTGCTTGATACTTGTCGGCATAGTTTGTAACTTCACTGTTTTATATGGCCTATCGTTATGGGACATTACTCATGACCAATTGATGTTCAAACCGGATGACGCTGTCATCACGTAATCTGAAACCAAAATTAAGATCTAAAATTGCATTACGAAATTGACTGGCCGATGACAAACTCATCGTGCTATCGGTACTCAGATCATCAGCCATCAAAACTCGATTCTGTGGGTTATAGTTGTCTTCTAATGCCGCTTGATTTCGGGAAAAACGCATTGTTCCGCCAACCGCAAGTAAGCAATACTGAACTTTGTTCTCGGCAATGAAATACCGTGAGACTAATGAGTCTCTGCTTAGATTACTGCCAAACGTTAAAGTTGCTTGAGTTTGGTTAACACCAGACACCGGAACATAACTAGTTATTTCTGCAACCGTACTCGAAGGAACGGCATAAAAATCATCCGAATTGGTGGTCAATACACTGACATACTGGCCTACAAAGTCATTTGCATTGCTGCCTGCATTTTCTCTCGTTCGACGGTCCATGATTAATGACATCGTTCTATTCACGCTCCCGCTAACGTTACCAACATACTGTCCAGCGGCGGTAAAAGGAACGAAATCAATACAGCTACTATTGGTTGTAGTATTAATTCTTAAACTAAACGCGACAGCAGAGTTAAGCTCTTTATCCAGTCGGTTAAAGATAAATCGCGCATCGTTTAAACGTTCATTCTGATTAATTGATGTTTGATACAATACGACATTGGAACTGATAAAACGGCTGCTGAACATACCAACAATACCCAATAACAGGATCACGATTGTCAGTTCTATTAAGGTAAAGCCTGCATGATTACCTTGTGGCGATGTAAGCCTAACCATCAGTAATTCCCCTTAAATGCCGTTAACTCAATAGCCTCATCATTAGGCATAAATATCGTCACTCTGATTCTTTTCGCCACATCAATATCTGCAGCGAGACCCCCATCAAATTTATCAGCCGCGAACGATACACAAATTCGCAAGCCATAACCTGGGTACTCATTCGTAAAGGCTCCTAATGCAGCGCTCGGATCATAATTAGCACGATCATCACAGTAGATATCATAATCATCAACGTCGTTGAAATTGTCAGGTGCCGAGCTAAATTCACCATCTTCAGGGCCTAACTCAGAACTACAAGGAAATGGAATTAAATTCGAAATTGTTTCACCGCAGCGGATAAAGCCACCAGAGCTTGTGCTCGCGTCATCATAATAACGGATCAGTACTTGGTCCATAATGCGCTTGCCTAACGCCGTTGCTTTAATTTGGTACATAGGCGTGACGGTATTATTGGCTTGCGGCAAGAAGATACTAGTGACAATCACTAACGAGATAGCTAATACCACCATACCAACCACAATTTCAATCAAGGTGAAGCCGCGTTGATTTCGTGTTTTAGGTGATCTTGGCGTTGAATTAGTTTTCATGAATAAAACCTTGTGCTTCGATACGCAGCGATAGTGTTTGCCCACCAGTAATCGAGATATTACAACCGCGATTACTTATATTGCAGCCATTGGCAATACCGAATTCATTGAATTCAATAATGCTGGTAACGGCTGTATTCGTCACGCTAAAACCGACTTGAGTACTATTCGCCTCGGCAGCGCTCATTCCCAAATGTGGAGCTGAAAATGAAGTGGGTAACGAGGAACCACAATTCGTTGGAATACCAAAACGACTGGCAGTAATAACAACGCGGTTACAGGCATAAGGATTGGTGGTACGAGAACTTCGGCAATCATCACCACAGCTCATTGCTTGCTGCTGCACGGTTTTAACTAATTGCTGTAGCTGGTCACGATACGTTTGTGTTTCAAAACCATCGTTACCGATAAATTTAGGGATCGCGGTTGCCGCTAAAATGCCCGTAAGCAAAAGAATAATAACGAGTTCAATGAGGGTAAAACCCAACTTAGTATACATTCGCTTGGCACCTGGTATAGAGTCATGATAATGGATGCTAGGTATTAGATCCCTTCCCATACTGAGTATTGATAATATTATAAATTTAATACACTTGCATTAATATCAGCGTATTAATCAAGGTTAAATACGTATAATGAGGAGATATGAAAGAACTTACGAGGGGGATAAATAAATTTTTATAAATAGACAGGCTTATAATAAAAAAACTTACCGAAGTAAGCCTTTTAATTCATTCATATTTTACGCGTAGCTAGTTAAAATCAGAACTAGCTACAATCAGGACTAGTCGCTTTTGTATCCGTACCGAACCAGATTTGATAGCCCGCACTTGAAGTCGCTTCCTGATAAAGCAATGTGCAAGCACCTGTCGCATCATCGCCATCAATATAAAAAGTCATCACTCTTGTCATGCCCACGATAGGAGAAACATAAGTATTAGCAAATCCACTTAGTTCTACTGCGTTACCAATCCCTGCGGCATTTGCTTTAGGATAACCATAGTTGGTTTCAATTCTACCCGAGCTCAGTTTATTCACGACTTGATCTTCTAATTTTTCATTACCATCAATTGCCGATTTTGCATAAACAATATTTGCGGCACTATTCAGCGCACCAGAAAGTCCTTTCAACGCAGACTCTTTCGCGTCATCTTGCAAATTAATGAATTTAGGTACTGCAGTCGCTGCAAGAATACCTAACACGATAATAACGATAACCAATTCAATCAGGGTAAAACCATTATTCTTTTTCATTAACCCTCCGATTCTTTATTGTTTTATATAGAAAATAATAATTTAATATCAGTTCATTTAGATAGGCTTATTATAACATTTTCAATGTGTTATTACGCTATTGAAGATAGTAAAGCATCTATACTTTGAATGTAAAAAAAGCTTACCGAAGTAAGCCTTAATATGCGAGTTATCGCTAGAGTATAAGTGTATTACTTCGCGATACAACTCCGCGCGTCAGCACTCATTTTTCCGGAAAATACAGTATAAACAGCGCCAGATGAGGCTGCTTCTGTATATCGTAAGCACAGATCATTTGCTTCTTTATCATTTTCAGCTACAAAAAGAATGCTCATCTCTTTAACTGCGGCCATCGTTTCAAAACCAGTCGTTTCAACCGCGGCTTCTATACCAACAGACGTAGCTGCAGGGTAACCAAACCAAGTAACAACATCTTCAACAGTCGATGATCCACCTTCTGTGCCATCAATTACAGATTTAGAATACACAATATTAGCGGCGCTGTTTACTGCTGCTTCAAGGCCAGCCATCGCGGACTCTTTCGCATCATCTTGCAGGTTGATAAATTTAGGCACTGCGGTAGCGGCTAAGATACCGAGTACAATTATGACGATAACTAATTCAATGAGTGTAAAACCGTTTTGTTTTTGCATTTAAAATCCTTCGAATTCATATGAAAAATTAGTTTTAAATATAAATAATAAGACACATTTAAATTATGTATATTTAAATCATATCACTTCAAATCCCTAACAACTTAATCTTAAACAACTTAATCTTAAACAACATTTGAAAAACACCAATCTCCACATACAAAAAAGCCAGCTAATGATAACTGGCTTTTAATATTCAACTGTTTTCAAATATTTTTACTTTAAATTAAAAATATTACCAATCACCATTTGTACCACTAGTGTCACACGCAGTAGCGCTTAATTGACCTTTCGCTAAAGTATATACAGCAGTATTAGTCGCGGCGGTATAAAGTAAGCAAAGATCACCGGTAGCATTGTCATTTTCAGATACGAATGAAATATTTAAACCATTGCCTTCAGGGAAAGTACTAACAAAACCAGATAGTTCAACGGCATCTTCAATACCAGTTTCTGTTGCAGCAGGGTAACCGTAGACTGTAGCAATATTAACATCACCCTCAGCGACAGTTTCAGTGGCTTCAGTCTCATTACCATCAATTGCAGACTTAGAATAAACAATGTTTGCAGCACTGTGTACAGCAGCCTGAACACCATTCATCGCAGATTCTTTAGCATCATCTTGCAAGTTGATGAATTTAGGCACTGCAGTTGCAGCTAAGATACCTAGTACGATAATTACGATCACTAATTCGATTAGTGTAAAACCATTTTGTTTTTTCATATTTGAGCTCCAATTCACTTTGTTTATAAATTACATAGACATACACTAATTAACACGTCCATATAATTTACATTAATGTACGTACCTGTATATTTTTTGATACTATGCCAAAAAAATAATATTTTCACTAGTTTTTTTTGATTAATGTGGCGAAATAGCAATATAACCACTAAGTATAATGATATTTAACATAACCACGACAATCATAAAAAAACATAAATAAAACACTTCGTAACCATTACTAAATGGGTAGTGGCTAATTACCCCTGAACAACGCCCATCATGTCCCACATCGGAACAAAAATACCCAGTGCCAAAATCAATACCATGATGGCAACAATACCAATCAATATTGGTTCAATCTTAGCGGTTAGCGATTGCAGTTCATAATCCACTTCACGCTCGTAAAATTGCGCAGCTTCTAATAACAAGTCATCCACCTGACCCGTTTCATCACCAACCGAAATCATTTGTAAAATTAGCGGAGTAAACATGCCGCTTTCAATCGCCGTAATCGTTAAACTCTTCCCTTCCTCGATGCCAGAACGCATAGACAGGATACGTACTTCCATCCATGCGTTATCAACCGTTGAGGCCACCAGAGTGAGACTATTGTTCAGTGGCACACCACCTTTAAGCATTAACGAAAAACTACGCGCAAAACGCGATAGCAGCGTTTTTTCGATAACAGGCCCTACAATCGGGATTCGAATATAGAACAAGCCCCACTTCAATTTACCTTTATCGGTTTTAATATAATATTTGAAGGCAAAAATACCGCCAATCACACCCACGATTAATAAGTGCCAATAATTCACAAAGAAAGCGGAAGATGCCAGTAAGGCGCGTGTCGCCCACGGTAGTTCAACGCCAAACTTAGTAAACATATTAGCAAACGTCGGGATCACAAAAATGTTTAAGACCACTAACGCCAATGCAATCGAAATTAATACAAACATTGGATAACGGATCGCACTACTAATACGACGTCGGGTATCCATTTCTAATTCAAGATAATTAGAAATTTGTAAAAATGAATCATCCAAGCGACCAGTATTTTCACCCACTCGCACAATCGACACAAAAATAGATGCAAATACATGTGGATGCGCATGCATCGCGGCCGATAATGTGGTTCCGTTGTTTAAACGCGTCACCACATCGTTCAGTACATCTTTCAATTTAACGTGAGAGCTCGATTCTGATAACCCTTTAATCGCACGGATCATCGGAATACCAGCCCGGGTTAACGAATACATCTGACGCGCGAAAATAACCAGTTCTTCAAGCGGTACTTTCCGTGTAAACAGCTGGCTAAAATCAATATCTCGGCTGCCAGTCGATACATTAATTGACGTGGGAGTGATCCCTTTACGCATTAATGATTCAACAAGCACATCTTGATTTTGCGCTTCTTGCAGCCCCGAAACAGCATTGCCTTGGATATCCCGGCCTTTATAACTAAAATTTGGCATTTTCTAACCTTAATAGTCTTAATTTACTGTCCACTACGGTCCAATGCCCTAACCACTTCGGCCAAGCGTAAAATCTTTTCAATATCACCGCGATCAACTTTATCTAACTCTCTAATATTTTCGGCAATATTGGCACCAAAGGTCTCAGACGTTAATACGTCACTAGCAATCATATGCTCAGTGTTATGTTCATCCTGACTGGCCTTATCTTCACTACTTCTGTCATCGAGAGTCAGTTCATCTGCCAGTTTTAATACTTCCTCGATAGAGGTTAATCCTTGTTTTGCAAAATCTAGCGCCGACAATACAAGTGGTCGATAATATTTAGTTTTACGCGCTTCAATAGCAAACTCATCAGGTGCGTCACGTCGCAATGCATCACACATGGCATCATTGAGTTCTAATAATTCAAATACACCAATACGACCACGATACCCTGTATAATTACAGCTTTGACAACCAACACTGCGATAAAAATGAGCGTTACCCAGTGGTTCTTTGGCTATTTTTTCTAAACAATATTGCTCACTACTAGCCAGATCATGGGTACTTTTACATTGACTACATAATTTACGTACTAAGCGTTGTGCAACCACGGCCCGTAATGCTGCGCCAATTAAATAGCCTGGCGCGCCCATATCCATTAACCGTAATGCACACGTGATCGCATCATTGGTATGTAGTGTTGATAACACCATGTGACCAGTTAGTGCGCCACGTAAACCGATTTCTGCGGTTTCTTTGTCACGCATTTCACCCACTAATAAAATATCCGGATCTTGACGTAAGCAAGTACGAAGAATGTGGGCAAAGTCCAAGCCGATCTTAGGGTTAACTTGCACTTGGCTGATCCGCGGTAAGCGGTATTCCACAGGATCTTCCACTGTAATAATCTTCTTACCGGGTTCATTCAATTCACTTAAAGCGGCGTATAACGTGGTTGTTTTACCACTACCCGTTGGTCCAGTCACCAATACCATGCCATGGGGACGACGGATCAAGCTACGTAAACGCTTAATTAGATCTGCTGGCATCCCGGTACTTTCTAACTGGAAAACACCCGCGTCTTGATTCAGTAAACGCATCACAACTGATTCACCATACTGTACCGGCATAGTTGACATACGCACATCAATCGATTGATTACGAACGGTTAAATTAAAACGACCATCTTGCGGTAAACGTTTTTCAGAAATGTCCAAACCCGCCATTAATTTTAAGCGTAATACCAATGCAGGTACGATCGCGACTTCATTAAGGATATTTTCTTGTAGCACACCATCAACACGTAAACGAATACGTAACGCTTTTTCATCTGGTTCAATGTGGATATCTGAGGCACCAACTTGCACCGCATCTTCAAACACTGAATTAAGAAACTTAACCACGGTTGCTTCGTTAGATGCATCGTCTACATCACGAAATATATCAAACTCTTGTGTTGGCCTATGCTCATCTTCAAGTTGACCGGCAAATGCTTCAATATCTTTGGTTCGACGATATAAGCGGTCATAAGCGGGTAGTAGTTGGCTTTCTCGTACAATGGCAAAATCTAACTGGTAAAGAGAAAGTAGATTCGATATCGCTTCAACGGCATAAAGATCAGCGGGGTCACTCAACGCCACCGTTAAATTATTATCTTCGGATTTAACGACTAAAGCACGATGACGACGCGCATGTACTTCCGGTAATTTAAGTACCGTCTGTTGTGGAATATTTAATGCCGAAATATCTAAAAATGGAATATTTAGCTGTTGAGACAAAAAGCTAAGCAGTTGCTCTTCAGTAATAAAACCTAAGTTGATCAGTGTCGAACCTAGTTTTCCGCCACTATTACGTTGCTCTTTAAGCGCTAAACCAAGTTGCCCCTCACTGATAATGTTCTCACCAACAAGTAAATCACCCAATCGTTGTTTTAATTTCAATTGTGCCATTACTGTTTCTCCAACTGGGCAATGCGAGCATTAATATAATTACGTGATGACGCAGATAGCTGCCCCATATTTTGTGCGGTGTTGTAAGCCTTTAACGCTAATCTGACTTGCTGCGCTTTATCGGCAGAAATCCCCAGTCCTAACCACCATTTAGCTCGGTTTGGTTCGTAGTCGGTCAATTTTTTGTACGCAATTAATGCCGTATCTAAATCATTTAGACTTTGCGCCAAACCTGCCAGCATGGCGTAATAATCGACATTACCGTCAATCTCAGGCTGATGTGGCTTAAGATAATAATAAGCTTGTTGTTTATTTTTATTCTTTAAATAAATACGCGCTAACATGAAGCGAAAGTTCGTGTATTCAGGCGATACACTTAAACCTTCTTGTAATAAGGTTACTGCCGATTGCGTACGTTGCTCACCGTATAAAATAGCGGCTAACTTCTCTCGAGATAGATCATGCAGCTTATCCAACGTCAACACTTTGCTAAATAGCTGTTTGGCACGCACTTTATCACCAGCAAGTAATGCCGCTTCTGCTTGTTTTGCATATAACTGAGCTTGTTGTACAGGCGTGCGGCTAATCGCTTTAATTGAGATAGTACTTTCTTTCTCAGCGTCATCATTAGATGAGTTCGCAACATTTTGTGTTTCAGTGGCTAAAGGCTTTACCTTTACGGGTGCTGGCGCTTTAGGCTCGACGTGAACAGGTTTAGCAATCGACGTAACAGGCAAGGTAATTGGTTTCGCAGCACTCACTGTTACAGTCTTTACAACTGGGCTAGCGACGACCGGTTTTTCGAGTAAGTGATTCGCGATCACCTTTTCATTTACGTCGTGATGACCTGCATTTACACGCGCAACGGTCTTCACTTTTTCAGCTTGTATGTGTACTTTTTCTGATATCACAGGTAATGCCGCCGCATTCGCGATAGGCACGGCTAAAACCGCCGTGTTTTGTTTTTGAACAAAAAGATAGGCAGCAAGTAGCCCCATTATGACAACCGCGATCAGTAAGCAAATAATGACGTTATTATTACGTTTAGGCACAGCTACAACGACCGCGCCACTTTGCTCAGACTGAATTTGTTGTTGCTGGGCACCTTTATCTAGCCCTTGCAGCATTTGATTAATGACACTCACAACATTGATTCTCCAAACCACCAAATAACTAATATCATCTCAATACCAAGGACACTGGCTAAGATCGGCAAACGTAAGTTACGTTGCTGAAGTGCACTTTCAGTATCTTTAATGGCAAGCTTAACCAATTTAGTACTCACATTACGATCGTTCAAGCCATAACTTAACATCAAACACTTGTGAGATAACACATTGATTAATCTTGGTATACCGCCACTTGCCTGGTGTAACATGCGTAATGCGCGAGGTTCAAATAAAGGCGCACCACGATAGCCAGACACAGTAAGACGATGTTCAACATAACTCGCCGTTTCATTAATAAGTAACGGGCGTAGTTGGTACGAAAAGGTAATACGTTGGCGTAATTGACGTAAGTTATCTTGTTTTAATCGCGTATCTAACTCAGGTTGACCAAACAGCACCACTTGCATTAATTTCTTACTTTCAGTTTCTAAGTTACTGATTAAACGTAAGGCTTCTAGGGTTTCATGCGGTAGCATTTGCGCTTCATCAATCAATAATACGACTTGCTTTGCGTCTGCCGAAAGTGCAATTAATTGATGGTTAAGTGCTTCAGTTAACTTGTGTTGATCCAAACTGGCATCAATGCCGAGTTCACTAGCAACCGCGGCACGCATTTCATTGGGAGTTAAGTACGGATTAGGTAAATAGGCAATCACATAGTCATCACCTAATTCATTCAGTAATTTACGACAAATAAGCGTCTTACCCGTACCCACCTCCCCTGTCACTTTAATAAAACCTTCACCACTTGCAAGTGCAGTAGTCAGTACCTGTAATGCTTCAAAGTGCGGAACTAAAGGGTGATAAAACTGTGTATTTGGCGTCAGACCAAAAGGCACTTCCGTCAGCCCAAAATGCGATTTATACATTAACCTTTCTCATCTTTTTTCTCTGTCGGGTACCACTGTTCAAGTAACTCTGCAGAACGTTCTAACTCTAAGCGCCATGTATTCTGATCAACAACGATAGGTTTAATTAAGATAATTAATTCAGTTTTTTGTACCGATTGAGAGCGGTTAGTAAATATTTCACCTAACCAAGGAATATCACCAAAAAATGGTATTTTCGCCACTAAGTCTTTATTCGCGGTTTTCATCAAACCACCAATCACAATGATCTCACCACTTTTTGCTTTAACAACGGTATCCGTTTCACGTACGTCACTTTTCGCCAATGGGAGTACAATATCCGTTGAACCTGAGATCGTTTTAATTGAATCGGTTACTTCAATAATCGATGGGTGTACGTGTAATAAAACACCGCCATCACTGTCAATTTGTGGCGTTACATCAAGGGCAATACCAGAGAAGAACGGCGTTAATTCAACATCTTGATCTACTGTATTATTTTCTGTTGATGTCGTTGTGCTATAACCTGTTACAAAATATTCATCACGCCCAACTTTAATCACCGCTTTCTGATTATTTAACGCTGTAACACGTGGACTAGACAATACATTTACATCACCTTGCGTTTTTAACAAATTGATTGCGGCACTAAAATCATTACCTGCTAAGGTCAATACACCGCCACCAGACGCTATGTCTGTGATATCAGAAACCTTAAAATTAAACGATGAATCCGCTGCAACATTCGAATTATTCACATTCCAATCAATGCCTTGCTCATAGCCGTCATTTAACGTCACTTCCATGATTTTCACTTCAAGCAATACTTGACGTTGTAAGTGTTCTTCCGCTTTAGTTAAAAAGTCTTTTATCTTACGAATATCTTTTGGGTAACCGTGAACGGTCACCAACCCTGCTTGCGGACTAATCACAACTTGGGTATTACGTTCATTTGCCGTTAAGCCCAATAATGTTTTTTCTAATTCAGCCCAGTAATCCGTGTCTGTTTGCGTCGATATTTCAGTACCTGCACTACTTGATGACGATGATGATGAATCATCTGATGAATCGTCATCATCTGACGAGCTACTGTCCGACGAACCGCTATCGGTTAAATAGCCAGAACTAATAGAACTGTTTGATAGGCCATTACGCTTCATCAATAAGTAATTCATTGGAATAATTTCAGTGCGCAGTCCAGCGCCATTTATCCGATAAGTATTACCTTGACGCTTGATATCATAACCATACATATCCGCAACAGCATCCATGGTTTCAGCAATCGTGACATCATTTAATATCACAGTGATACGACCCGATACGTCTGGATTCACAGTGAGATTATATTTAGTGCCCTTTAGCAGAGAACCAAAAAACTGGCGTGCCGATACTGATTTTGCAGCTATGTCCATACGCGGTTCGAAAACAGGCGTATTCAAACTGTCATTTCCATCGAATCCAGGTAACAATTCAGCATTGACATCATCAGGCACCGTCCAAGCTTGTGATTGAGCGTCTGCACGGTCAAGCTCTGCTTGAATTGATTCTTTAATGACTACAGGCTCAAGTGAACTACGTGTTGTTTCACAACCCGTTAAAAATACACCTAAAATAATAGCAAGATACAACTTGTTCATAATTAAATTTGAGCCCTAATGTTTAATTTTACTGCCAAATAATGACAATCTAAATTCTTTATCGTTACGTACAAAGTACACAAAATCAGTGGTAATACGGCGAACTTTGAAGCCAGAAACCCAACTTCCCGCTTGCACCTCTTTGTCATTCATGACCGCTATATATGTCTGATCACGCACAAAAATGGCTTGTAGGGTCGGAATTCGTACTTTTGCCTTAGCTTGACTGCGAATGACTGGTTCTACAGCTCCCCAAGGACCCGTAGGATCATCGAGTACATTACCGTTAATCACACCTTGTCCCGCTTGCGCGATGCCTGCACTCAATAGAATGAATATTGGCAGTAGTAATTTAACCACGAATAAATTCCTTATTAATACTCAAGGTATAAATCTCCATCTCCACCTTCGCGGTTGGGTAGTCTTGCATTTGATAATCAAAGACCTCCCAATAGAATTTCTTGGGTAACTGTTCAATACGAGTTAAGTAGGCTTGAATATTAAAAAATGATCCCGTCATGGTGATACGTAAACCATGTCGATAAAGTAACACCTCAGAGTCATCAGTGACGGTTATCGGTGTTTCCGTATTAGCCAACGCCGCATCAATATTTTTCGATATTTCATCACTCTTAATTATGTTATCCGCATTAAGATCTTGGCCACTCGCATTCGCAAATTTAGGTTTAGGCTTAGCTGTTTCCTCAATTTCTTCATTCGCGTTATTATTACCAGTGAGCGTTGTCACTGGTAATGACTCAATCGATATCAATTTCACGTTTTTTGCGCGGCTTAATACATCACCTAAAACCAAAGCCATTTGATTTGAGTTAATTAAATCTGCCGTTAAATCGGTTAATTTACTATTTGCTTTGTTGAGTTCGGATTCTGCACGCGCAATACGTAACTTAACAACTTTATTTGGATCACTCGCTAATGCTTGCAATAATTCTGCTTTATCAAATTCATATTGTTGTTGCTGCTGCTGCAAAGAAGCCAGTTTTGACTGTGATTTTTGGTTTTGTAAATACACAGGTTCTAACCACAGGCTATAAATAAGATAAACAATCGCAATCAACAGCGAACCAACCAGCAATAATCGCTCGCGCATTGATAATAAAGTAAACTTCGCGTTCATTGTCTGCCAATGTTGCTGCATTATTCACTTACCTCCGAGACTGGCTGATTAGTTAAGGTGAATGCGATCACGTCATCACTATTTCGATTAATATTTAATAAGCTAAATTCTCGGCCCTGTAATGATTTACCCTGTGAGAATTTACGGATCCAACGCGGTATCGCGTCATGTGTTCTAGCTATTCCCGTCAGCGTCATTCGCTCACCGGATAATCGTATTTGATTTAAGCGAATGTCTCTGTCACGTTGCAATGCTAAATCAGACATTAAAATAGCAAAACCACTTGATTGTACTAATGCTAAATCTGATAACTGCACCAGTAATTCATCACGGTACTGTAACCGTGTTTGTAATAGCGTTAATTGTTGTATTAATGCTGGATTTTGAATATGCAGTGATACTTGATTAGATAAATCAGCCACTTCTGCTTCTTGTTCAATTAATTGGTTTTTTTCCCATTTAACTTGCTGTTCTAATATAGCCTTGTCATTTTCAGCCATATACACAAGTGCCAACATCACCACAAGCGCACTAGTGATAGCGACAACCGATTGTATTAATGTTAAATATTCTTTTTTTGGCTTAAACGCCTGAGTATATAAATTTACGCGATTTTTCATCACAACTTTTCCAAAGCGCCGCCAATGGCAGGTAAGAAACCAGTATCAACATGTTCACTAATATAAGCATGCTTTAATGAAATAACAGGAATAGTGAAATTAAGCTGTAAACGTGTAATTAGCAGGTCTAAGCTAGTACTCGGCAATGCTAAATTAATTTCTTTTACTTCCGGTAACTTCAATTGGCTCACTGCAAAATCGGCTGAACGTTGAATTTCTAAGCTAAAGCTATCTAACAGCGAATTATCAAGCTGATTTTCTTTTAGATCCCGCAATCGAGAGAAACCACGTAAGCGGCGCGAAAAATAAACCTGGTTATCATGGATAATCGTCAAATTGACTTCTTGATAGTCCTGTTGAGCAATTAACATTTGGGTACTTTTCCGACTCGCATCAGCATTGGTATTAAATAAGTTTGCTGTCGCTAATTCTTCAATACCAATCGTCAGCAGCTCAAGTTTTGCTTGCTGTATTGCGGTAACAATTAATTCAATAAGGCTTTTAGCACAATAAACGAGGTTAATTTTATTTTGATTAGGTACCGAAAAATAGTCGAATACCACGGTATCAATAGACTCGCTGATAAATTCTTTCGCAATGAAAGGTAATGTACTGGCAATTTCATCATCAGGTACACTTGGCTTATCAATTTGTAATAATTGATACAGTTGATTTGATAACACAACATGACAAGTTGATGACTGCAGGTTGTGTTTCGAAATCAGGCCATTCAGTGTTTTAACAAGTTCGGAGATATCACTAAATGCGCTTGAATCAAGTACTGATATCGCGTCATTGCCTGCCGATAATGCACAGATATCCACACGCTGTTTAGCAATGAAAATACCCAGTTTTGTGGGTATATTTCGATTTTTTAACCAGGGTATACGCATAAAAATTCTGTCGCACCTAAATAAATGAATAATGGCTTATAAATTATAACAACAGCTATCATACTTTAATCGGCATTAAGTAGTAAGCAAAGTGTGAGGTTAGCACAATAATATCACCAATAAACAGCGAAAGTATCACACTAAAGTCACGTTATTATTCCGTCAATACACTGACTTGACTACAAAAATAACCTTGAGCACCATAAACGCCGAGTTTATTTAATGCATCCCACTCACCTTTCGATTCCACACCAACCGCAATCACAATAGTAGCCAAATTAACAGTACCACCTAGAATACTGCGAATCGCCAGTTGATTGATTTGACGTTTATGTAAATCGCGAACTAAACTCGGGTGAATCTTGATAACGTCAACGCCTAATTTTTTTATATAAGATGAATCAACCACATCTTGACCGACCATATCTACTGCGATGCAACAGCCCAATGCTTTTAGGTTTTTAACTGGTTCTAATAACATCTCAAGATTACGATTAATTTGATATTCATGTATTTCAAAATGCAGCATTGCGCGTAATTTCACCGGTAAACGGATAATATCGAGATAAACGGCGCGCATAAAACGTTTATCCAGATAGCTCTGAATATCTAGGTTTATCCCACAAGAAATAGATTCACCTTGCTCTAGACTAGAGATCGCACGCTCTACAGTGAGTCTGTCAATGCGTTTCAGTACACCACATTTTTCAGCCATGGGTAAAAAGACCCCCGCATGGACCCATTCATCATTCTCGTCTTTTAACCTTGGATAAATTTCATGACCTAATACCTGTTTATCTTCCATGCTTAAAATAATTTGTTGCTCATAATAAAATGCATTATTTTTGAACGTTCGATCAAACAGTCCACGCCACCTGACGGTCCCTTTCGCATAAACCGGTGTTTGTTCTTCTTGTTCATACAAGAACCAACCAGAACTGCCTTGTAATACCGCAATCTTCAATGCCTGATCGACGCTTTCTAATACTTCCTCTGCGCGTTCAGCATAATTATAAATAGCAACACCAGTATAAAATAGTTCATCACAATCCACAGGCGTAGATAAACTGACTCTAGTGAGTAATTTATACAACTGCTTCATCACAATTTCAGATTCCGGGCCTGTGATCCGAGGTAATAAAATAACAAATTGATCGCCACGATAACGCGCAAGTACAGAACCAGTAAAACGCTCTACAAACTTACTTAACAGTTCACTGACCGATTTAACCATTTCATCAACACTTGCCACACCATGGTTATAATTTAATTGCGATAACTCATAGAGTTCTATTTTTATAATCGTGCCAGCGATAACACCGGGATCGGATAACATGGCTTCTAATTGATTTAAAAAGAAATCACGATTACCAATGCCCGTTGAAGCATCAACAAACGCGTTAGTACGCATATAAGAATCGAAACGACTACGTTCTTGCTTGGTATCTTCAAGGTCTGCAATTAATTTATCAAATGCACGGCTGGTTGCTTTAGGCCATTCTAATTCGGAGCCAACAGCTACTTTAATATGATCACCGTTGAGAATTTTATAACTGCGTGTAGAGAGTAATTCAGCGCCATACATGCCTTTTTTAAGCAGCCAAATAGCAATGACTAGACCAAACAAAGCAATGAGTAAACCCGTACTCACTCCGGTAAATAGTTCAGGCGGGTATTCCATTGCATAGTAGGGCGAAAGCATAATAACTTTCGCTTTAAAGTCACTGTTCGCTTTTAATTCAAAATGATATTCTTTGAGGAAAGAGGTGACACCAAAGGTATCTGGCGTTAGCGCCTTAAAGTCATAACTGACAATGCCATCTTTTTCGACAGTCAGCTGTAACACTGAATGCGCACGCAATAATTCAGGTAGCCAAAATGCAAAACGAGGTTCACTGTCTTCCATTGCCAGTTGCTCGTCCATCACATCGATCAATCGCGAGATATTTTGCTTTTGAGTCTCAATCGCAAGACCACGTAAACTAACGCCGCCGCCCAGTAATACCACACCAATCGATGACAGCACGCACACAATAATAAAACCAATCAGTTTGTTGGTAAATTTCATATATTCCTATACATCCCTATATCAGAATCTCATGATCAAACACACATTATAATAACGACACAATAGTGCCGATATAGTTAATTATTCTACTGCATTCTGCTTTTAATAACATATAAAAACTAATATCGTGTGGCATTAACACAATAAAAAGAGCAAGTCGGACAAAGTATATGAATAATTATCGGGGTAGAATATAACGCCAAATACAAAAAAACCCCGAAAAATCGGGGCTTTATATAATCTGTTTAAGCAATCAAGTAAAGACTGACCTAGAACGGAATATCATCATCAAAGTCTGCAGACGGTTCGTTAAAACCTTGCTGCGGCGCTTGCTGTTGAGGCGCTGGAGCAGGAGCTTGCTGTTTAGGAGCATAGCTTTGCTGTTGCGGTGCCTGT
>Ga0209395_1004300_pt1 | contig 16858 bp, 12 predicted proteins | sample GOMGulsemesocosm_3_FD_184635 | JGI IMG/M metagenome (GOLD analysis project Ga0209395, IMG submission 184635) | Methane-oxidizing microbial communities from mesocosms in the Gulf of Mexico - GOM9D Gulf of Mexico (SPAdes) (version 2) | ecosystem: Environmental > Aquatic > Marine > Cold seeps... | reverse complement strand
TTTAATGAAGCGAACTGAGGATTTAACCATAGTCTACCCCGATCCACAGCAAGAAGGGCGCGTATTTTTTGGTGCTTGGGTAACCTTAATTAATGAGGACGATATTGAAGTTATTTATCGCTTAGTAGGTCCTGACGAGTGGGATGTTGAACGTGGCGAAATCAGTATTGACTCCCCTATGGCTCGTGCCCTTTTAGGTAAAACAGTGGATGATGAAGTGGTAGTGCACACGCCTGAAGGTGAACGTGTTTTTGATATTATAGCTATTCATTATAAACCAGTAACTCTGTAACAAGCCTCAATGAATTAATAATCAAATTGCACACCTAAACGAATATTAGCGCCGCGGCGCATTTCATTGCCATCCAAGGTAACAGTATCGAGGGTTGTAGCGACATCAATATTAATAAATTTCATTACCGTTACACCGGCATTGATATAACCTAAACCTGAACCGGCTAAGTTTCTACTCATACCTATACGGGCACTCGGTAACCACCAACTGTCTGCAGCATAACCACCTGTTAAGGTAAACCATTGATATTCATCATGCATGGGATCTTCAATTGGGTTTGCATCTAGCTCAGCATGTAAACTCCAATGGCGTAGGTCGGTAAAAATACCAGCCTCAAGCTTTAATTGTCGCTCCATTATGTACTCTTCATGATGATTCAGTTGGCTGAGGATACTCTCCGAGCTAAAGCGCCGCCTATCAAGCTCTGGAAATTCATATTTATGTTCAAACAAACTTGTCAAAGATGCACCTAGTTGATAATGCTCTGCTGACCATACAATACCTAAATCAACGTCATAACCATTCTCATAAATAAAGTTCGCTGTTTTAATATCATTAAATAATTCTTCTGTATCAGTGATATCACCAATACGGGTACCAGCATTGGTTAAACCAACACGATAAAAGGTCGGTTTAATGCCCCAAAACAAATCTCCAGCATCACTTTGAAAAGCATTTCGACTATACGCTAATGAAAATTGAGACACTTTGGCAGCTTTAATGAGTAATAGGCTGTCATTATCGATAGTTAATTTAACTTTTTTGTTGGCTGGATTATAAAACAGACTAATACCACCAGAAAGATCCAGCTCTTGCACAGGATCATCTTCGGTAAAGCTAGGGATTTTTTGCAATTCACCTTTAGCTTGTTCAGCATCTAGGTTGAGCTTTTCAAAAATACCTACAGCCTTTGAGTTCCCCTTATAAGCCATACCAAATAATAAAGTACCGCCAAATAAATCTTCATTTATGACAAAGCTAGCTTCACTCGTTGCCTCGGCTTTACCGTAACCTTCAGTTGCTATTAGCGCTAAAATTCCTGCTGTGGTAGCCACTTTAGTTTTAATAACATCCAAGCGATCTTCTAGCTCAGGATAATAAGCAAAGAGATCTTCCCAAATGTAGTCCCTAACGGGATTTACTGGGGTTGGGGGTTCTTCGCTAACAGGAGGCTCACTGCCATCATCACCTTCATTTGGAGGATTAAAAAGTAATGAAAGCTCGTCAATTTTGGCAAATAATTCATCTAGGTCGCCATATTCAACACCAGCACCTAACTCGATCAAACCACCAGTCATTACATGCGGATCTTTACGTTGAACAATTAATGCCGCTGCGGCTGGGTTCCCTGCATTTGATAATGATTTTTGTGAATAATTGAGACTAGCACTACGTGGTTGAATATCAGCTATAGCAGGTATAGAAAACATAGAGAAATTTGCCAGTATAATCACTAACACTCTATATTGAGTTAATTTTTTGATTGGACTAAAGATAAGGCTAATTGGCAAAATAGACACTCATGTTAAAATTTAAGATAGGTTATTATTAGTACTAATAATAACCTATCTTAACATGACTATAATGGGAGAACACTTTCTAACGCACATGACTACAAAGCAGTAACAAGTGTTGACGTTTTGGTTTAACTACTTTGACTTAATCAACTAATAATAAGTTAATTATTTAACTAATCTACTTCTAATAGGGATCTGGCAAACATCGAGAACTGGTGGAGGCTTTTTATAGAAAAAGGCTGCATCACGATTACGACGTTTAACTAAACGCTCAGCAAAAGCTGATGACTCTGTATTCTCTACTTCAATATGAATTTGCTCAGCTTTTGCTACATCACTCATCAGCTGCATATTGGTTATTTTAGTAAAGTCACGATGATCAACCGCATACTCCCCTTCAATAACTTCTGTTCTCTGAATTGCTTGCACATGCTGCATGCCATATACCACACGACCAAAAATAGTCATAATGTCATCTAAATAGCGAGGTGCTTGGCCGATAACAAAATAAAAATGACTCGATGCTGAATCAGCTTCATTACCTCGCGCCATTGCTAAGGTACCTGGACAGTGTGTTAACCATGCTTTACCTGTACCATCATTTTCACCAGCTTGATAAGCGATGGCAAAACTGTCTTTAAAACCGGTTTGTTCGACAAATAGATCTTGTTTTTGCACAGGTGTAAATGACCAGTTTTTATCTGTTTTCCATTGTGATTCCATCGCAAGTAAAGGTACTGACTTATCTTTTTTACTACCATCTTTAGGGCCAGCTTGCGCAACAAAACCGTCTATAACACGATAAAATGTAGTACCGTCATAAAAACCCTTTTTAGTTAGCTCACTAAATTGAGCTACATGTTGTGGAGAAAACTGCGGGGCTAATTCAATAACCACTTTACCATGGGGCAAGGTAAGTAAAACTGTATTATTAAGCTCAAGCTTACGCCAAGTAGAGTTATCTGCGCCACAGGCACTAATAAAGAATAATGTCGTTAAGGTCAAAATGCTTTTTAATGAAGCTTTCATTAGAATAAAGAGATCTATTTTTAGGCAAGTAAATTAAATGCTATCATAGCCTCCTTAAGAATTCATACCAATTATATTATCAAATCATCGTGGAGTTTTCGTGAACAAAAGCCTTGCCACCAACCTTATTGCTTTAGCTTGTACTTTAGGCGGCTATGTTAGCGAGCAGCATATTCTTTTTACCTTAGGCCTTTTTGCCTTATCTGGCGCAGTAACTAATTGGCTTGCCATTCATATGTTGTTTGAAAAGGTGCCATTACTCTATGGTTCAGGTGTTATCCCAGCTCGCTTTGAAGAATTCAAAATTGCTATTCAACAATTAATGATGGATCAGTTTTTTACCGAAGAAAATATTGACCGTTTTTTATCAGATAGCGCAGGTAAAGCTAGTACTATTGACTTAGCCCCCGTTATTGCCAAAGTTGATTTAAGCCCTGCCTTTAATAGTTTAGTGGAAGTTATCGAACAATCTTCATTTGGCCCTATGCTTGTTATGGTTGGCGGCAGCGAGGCAATTCAGCCAATGAAGGAGCCATTTATTGAAAAAATGAAGGCCTCAATTCAAGAAATTAGTCAAAGTGAACAATTTAATACCTTGTTACGAGAAGAATTAGAGCAACCTGATATAATTTCCGGCATGCGGAATAAGGTCAGTGATATTATTGAAAAACGTTTGAATGAATTAACACCGCAATTAGTTAAAGAAATTATTCAAGCAATGATTAAAAAGCATTTAGGCTGGTTAGTTGTTTGGGGTGGTATATTTGGTGGTGTCATTGGTTTAGTGGCAGCACTCACTAATAATTTTTAGCAAGCCTATGGTATTCAAGGTATTACTCGAGCACTTATAAAGTAAAGGCACAAAATTAGACAAATTATTCTTAGCTATGCCACATTATGGTGTAAAAATCACTTTAATTACGCCTTAGTCATAGGTTATGCTGGGCGAACTAAAAATTTAGAGCTTTTAGGTTAATAAGCGCAATGATGCCTTATTACTAAGCTCTCTTCTAACATAAGGTAAACTTCTGTCATGTTTGGTAGTTTAAAGGCTTTGCCTGCCGATCCAATTCTTGGATTATTGGCTAAATATAAAAAAGATACTAACCCAAATAAAATCGATTTAGGTGTTGGCGTATACAAAAATGAAGCGGGTCACACTGCTGTACTTAATTGTGTAAAAAAAGCCGAGCAACATCGCTTCGCGACAGAAGACAGTAAAGTTTATATTGGTCCTACCGGCTCTGAGCTATTCAATGTTGAAATGGCTAAGCTTATTTTTGGTAGTGAACATAAAGTATTAAACGAAAACCGTGCACGTACTCTTTCGACTCCTGGCGGTACTGGCGCTTTGCGTGTTGCTGCTGAGTTTATTAAATCATGTAAAACTGGCGCAACTATTTGGGTAAGTAACCCAACATGGGCAAATCACACAGGTTTATTTGCTGCTGCCGGTTTAAACGTTAAAACTTACCCTTATTACGATTATGAAAACAAAAGCTTAGACTTTGACGGCATGTTAGATGCACTTAAAGAAGTAAGCAGTGACGACGTAGTGTTGTTACACGCTTGTTGTCATAACCCAAGTGGTATGGATTTAAATAATGAACAATGGCAACAAGTTGCTGAAGTAGCAAAAAGTGTTGGTTTTACGCCATTAATTGATATGGCTTACCAAGGTTTTGGTACTGGTTTAGACGAAGATGCCTACGGCTTACGTTTAATGGCTGAAACCGTTAAAGAAATGATCGTATGTAGTTCATGTTCTAAAAACTTTGGTTTATACCGCGAACGTATTGGTGCTTGTACCATTATTGGCGAATCAAGCACTGCGGTTGATATTGCTAACTCGGTATTACTTTATGTTGTGCGTGTTATCTACTCTATGCCGCCAGCACATGGTGCAGCTATTGTTGAAACCATTTTAACTTCAGATGAATTACGCAACGAGTGGTATAGCGAATTAGCAGAAATGCGAAATCGTATTAATGGTAACCGTCAATTAATCGTTGATAAATTAGTAGAAAATGGCGTAACTCGTGACTTTAGCTTTATTAGCCGTCAAATGGGTATGTTCTCTTTCTTAGGTCTTACACCTGAGCAAGTTCAACAACTACAAGACGAATACAGCATCTACTTAGTTGGCTCTAGCCGTATGAGTATCGCTGGTATCGCTAACAGTAATGTTGATTACTTAGCAAAATCTATTGCTAAAGTACTTTAGTAAATAGCGCGAACAAGTTCCCGCCTACTGGCATTAACCGTAGACGGGATTTTAATCGCGCAAAGACAAAAGTTAACATTGCTTAACGTCAGACAGGCTGAGCTTTTTTTATTCTAATAGAGTAAAATAAGGTTCAGCCTTTTTTATTGGCTTAAATTTTATATTCAATGAGCAAAATAAGTTTTGCTCATCAGTAACTCAAGGAAATCCCTGTGACTGTTCCCGGTAATTTATTTATTCTTTCTGCACCAAGTGGCGCTGGAAAATCAAGCCTTATCAATGCCTTGCTTAAACAAGATAATCAAGCGTCATCAAGAGTCATGCAAGTTTCGGTATCCCATACCACGCGTGATGCACGCCCTGGTGAAGAAAATGGCGAACACTACCACTTTGTTAGTGTTGACGAATTTAAGAAACAAATTGAAAAAAATGCCTTTTATGAATACGCTGAAGTTTTTGGTAATTATTACGGTACTTCAGAAGCAGCAATTGATGCACAACTTGCCCAAGGTACTGATGTATTTCTTGATATTGATTGGCAAGGGGCGCAACAAGTTCGGATGAAAAAGCCAAGTGTAACCACTATTTTCATTAGCCCGCCATCAAAAGAAGAGTTAGAAAAACGCTTACGTGGTCGTGGTCAGGACAGTGATGAAGTCATTGCCAGCCGTATGGCAGCTGCACAAGCTGAATGTTCTCATTATAATGAGTTTGATTATATTATCGTTAATGATGACTTTGATCAGGCCTTGCTTGATCTGACGACAATAGTCAGTAATCAGCGCCTTAAATGCCGTCAACAAACCATTGCTCAGCAAGAATTATTTAGTAACCTTTTAAATGATGAAGTTGTAGATATTGCTAAATAGGTAATAAAGTAAGATATTTCTTCAGTTGCGCGGCTATTACTTGCTTAATTAGTGAGTGAGCAGTAAACTACGCAGCTATTTTGTAAGTTGGTTTATTAGTTGGAGTGACCAGATGGCTCGCGTAACTGTTGAAGATGCCGTAGAAAAAGTCGGTAATCGTTTTGATTTGGTGCTAGTTGCATCACGTCGTGCTCGTCAAATTGCAACGGGCGGAAAAGATCCATTGGTTGAAGTCGAAAACGACAAACCAACGGTAATTGCTTTAAGAGAAATTGAAGCAGGCTTAATTACTACTGATGTAATGAACACTTCTGATCGCCAAGCACAAATTCAGCAAGATACTGCGGAATTAGATGCTGTTGCAGCGATTGTTGGTGGTCAACAAGACGATTTAAGCTAAAAACGACTCGTTTCTACTTGTAGAAAGGTTAATTTTTAAGCTGTTAAAAACGCGTATCCCATTCTGACTAATATCGGAAAATAGGTTACGCGTTTTTTATTGTCTGTTTCTTAGTTATTTATTAGTTAAGCTTTATTTTTCCTTGTAAATAGAGCATATTGCCGCGTATGCTAGCTATACTAGGGTATATACTCGAATTACCCCCTTCTTTCCCCTCAATTTGGAGTATTAGGTGTACCTATTTGAACCTTTAAAAGAACTTAGCTCTACCTACCTATCAAAAGTACAAATTGATTTGTTGAAACACGCCTATATTGTCGCACGTGATGCACATGATGGACAGATGCGCTCAAGTGGTGATCCATATATCACTCACCCGGTTGCAGTAGCAATTAATTTAGCCCAAATGAATCTAGACCATGAAACATTGATGGCGGCTTTATTACATGATGTTATTGAAGATACCGACGTTACCAAAGACGAACTCGCTGAGCTTTTTGGTCATACAGTAGCCGAGCTGGTTGAAGGTGTTAGTAAGCTAGATAAGCTAAAATTTGATAACAAAGAAGAAATGCAAGCGGAGAACTTCCGCAAAATGGTACTTGCCATGGTGCAAGATATCCGTGTTATTTTAATTAAACTTGCCGACCGTACTCATAACATGCGCACATTAGGTTCATTGAGACCTGATAAGCGTCGTCGTATTGCCCGTGAAACCCTAGAAATTTATGCACCCATAGCCAATCGATTGGGTATTCATGATATAAAAAATGAATTAGAGCTACTTGGCTTTGAAGCACTTTATCCCATGCGTTCACGTGCATTGAGATCTGCAGTAAAAAGTGCTCGTGGTAATCGTAAAGCGATTGTGGATAACATTGAAAAAGAAATTGCCGCTCGCTTAGAAGAGAGTGGTATTACGGCAACCATTATGGGCCGAGAGAAACACCTCTACTCAATTTATCGTAAAATGCTTAATAAAGAATTAATGTTCAATGAAGTCATGGATATTTATGCCTTTCGAGTTATTGTTAATGAAAAAATTGACAACTGTTATCGCGCTTTAGGCGCTATGCATAATTTATTCAAACCTATTGAAACGCGTTTTAAAGATTATATCGCTATTCCAAAAACAAACGGCTATCAGTCATTACATACCTCATTAATTGGCCCTCATGGTATTCCGGTAGAAATCCAAATCCGTACCCATGATATGGACCAAATGGCGGATAAAGGTGTTGCGGCTCATTGGCTTTATAAACAAGATGGCGAGAATACTGGCACCACAGCACAAATGAAAGCCCGCCGTTGGATGCAGAGTTTATTAGAGTTACAACAAAGCGCCGGCAGTTCATTTGAGTTTATTGAAAATGTTAAATCAGATTTATTTCCCGAAGAAATTTATGTCTTTACCCCTGATGGTCGTATTATAGAGCTACCTATGGGTGCGACAGCAATCGATTTTGCTTATGCCGTACACACAGATGTTGGTAACTCTTGTGTCGGTGTTAAGGTTGACCGCAAACCTTACCCTATGAGTCAGCCAATAGATTCAGGACAAACTATTGAAGTAATAACTTCAGCAGCCGCAAGACCCAATGCAACTTGGTTAAACTTTGTGGTAACCGCCAAAGCACGTCTTCAAATCAGAACTTATTTAAGAAGTTGCGAAAAAGATGAGTCACATGCTTTGGGTATTCGTCTATTAAGTCACGCACTGGGCAAAACTAAACTTGAAGAGTTAGCACAAGACAAAATAGATGAAGTAGTACAACAAAGTGGTAATGATACCTTTGATGAGTTACTTACAAATATCGGTTTAGGTAACGCCTTGAGTATCGGTATTGCCAGACAGTTAACCGATGGTTTTACCGAAGATAATGAGTTACCGTCGTCCAATAGCAAAACTAAAATGCCAATTAAGGGCACCGAAGGCATGTTAGTCAGTTACGGTAAGTGTTGTCGACCTATTCCTGGTGATGCCATTTTAGCGTACTTGAGCCCAGGTAAAGGTTTAATGGTTCATCAGCAAGGTTGTCGAAACATTAAAGGCCATGATCAAGGTAGTTTATTCCCGGTAAAATGGGACAGTGATATAGATAAAGAGTTTATTGCTAAGCTTCGTGTAGAAATAGTAAACCACCAAGGTGCATTAGCCGCACTTACCAATGCGGTAGCTAAAGGTGGTTCAAATGTTCACAACTTAAACTCTGGTGAGAAAGAAGCTGGTTTATACGTAATAGACATGGAAATAACCTGTCGCGATCGTATTCATCTCGCGGATATTATTAGAAAAATAAAAGTAATGATTGATGTTCAACGTGTCATTCGAAATAAATAAAACAGTTACTACAACAGTCCTCAAAGACTCTTTAAAGGAATTATCATGAAAAGCATTATCAGTACAGACAACGCACCTAGCGCCATTGGCACTTATAGCCAAGCAGTAAAAGTAAATAATACCGTTTATTTATCAGGTCAAATTCCACTTATTCCTGAAACAATGGAAGTTGTAGAAGGTGACTTTGCAGCACAAGCTGAGCAAGTTTTTAAAAACCTTGTTGCCGTTTGTGAAGCAGCCGGTGGTGAAATTAACGATATGGTTAAGGTAAATATTTTCCTTACTGATTTAAGTAACTTTGCTACCGTTAACGAAGTAATGAGCCGTTACTTTAGTCAGCCTTACCCAGCAAGAGCTGCGGTACAAGTTTCAAGGCTACCTAAAGATGTAGCTATCGAAATTGACGGTATCTTAGAGCTTCCTAGCGTCAACTAAAAATATGTGTCATGAATGATATTTAGTCGGCATTGTCTACGCTGTTCGTCTAAATCACTTATAGGCATAAGCTCAATAGACTCACAACTTGACGGCTTTGCCTAAAAAACATTCATTTAACATATTAGCTATGTTCCCGCTAATTATTGTTAAGAACTAAGACGATTGATAGATAATAAGTTTTGGTGATTCGATAAAAGTAAGCATCACAAGCAAGGATGCTTGTGTAGAGCCCCACGGAAGGGTTTACGCGTCTTACTTGTTCGGACAGCAATACTTAAAGTCCGCATATTAAATTTTTACTTTTATAGAATACAAAATAATGACTCCAGAAAGATTAGCACGCATTAATACCATGTTAGACAAACGCCAACCTGATTTAACGGTGTGCATGGAAGGTTTACACAAATCTCATAACCTAGCCGCCGTAGTACGCACTTGTGATGCTATTGGTATTAGTGATGTTCATGCAGTATGGAAGAGTGAAGAAGCAGAAGTACGAGGTGGTAGTGCTGCAGGTAGCCAAAATTGGATAGACGTGCATAACTACCATAAAACTGCCGATGCCATTGCCGCGTTGAAAGCACAAGGCATGCAGGTATTGGTTACTAACTTGTCTGATACTGCGGTTAACTTTACCGAAATTGATTATACCAAGCCTACCGCAATTATATTGGGCCAAGAGAAGTTTGGCACCTCAAAAGAAGCGCTTGAGCTGGCAGATCACCATATCATTATTCCTATGGTTGGCATGGTGCAATCATTAAACGTTTCAGTTGCTTGCTCAGTTGTTTTATACGAAGCACAACGCCAGCGCGAGGCGGCAGGTATGTATGATAAACCTCTTTTAAGTAATGAACGTCGTCAACGTACTTTATTTGAAGGTGGTCACCCTATCTTTGCAGAAGCTTGTCAGCGTAAAGGTTTACCTTATCCTGAAATTGATGAAGAAGGTCAAATTGTTGCTGATGAACAATGGTGGCAAAAAATGCAAATGAACAAAAAAGCTTGGCAACATATTGATGATTAGTCGTTAGGAACTCCCCAATGGTAATGGAAGCACTCACTAAACTATCACAAATTCCGCTCAGCACCTTTAAAGGGGTAGGGCCTAGTTTAGCTGAAAAGCTAGAGAAAATTGGTTTGCTTTCAGTGCAAGACATTCTCTTTCATCTTCCAATGCGCTACGAAGATAAAACCCGGGTAATGACAGTGCGTGAATTATTACCAGGCACTTCGACTAATATTATCGGCGAAGTGACCGACAGTCAGATCACCCATGGTAAACGACGTATGTTGGTGGTTACTCTGCATGATGGTACTGGTAGTATTCAGCTGTGCTTTTTTAGCTTCTCCGCCAGCATAAAAAATAGCTTAACTATTGGTAAAACCATTCGATGCTACGGTGAAGTTAAACGCGGCCCTCGCGGTTATCAAATAGTTCATCCTGAATACAAATCACTCGATGACGACAGAGCATTAACAGCCGTTGAAGAAACCTTAACACCTGTTTATCCCAGCACCGATGGTTTAAGACAAATATCGCTGCGCAGCTTAACTGAGCAAGCCTTAGTGCGTTTGCAACGTGGCCAAGTTGAAGAATTACTACCCAGTAATATTTTCAATGAGCAATACTCACTTAGCGAAGCCCTCACTATTATTCATCGACCACCACCTGACGTATCAATAGAGCAACTAGAGCAAGGTCGTCACCCTGCTCAACAGCGTTTGATTAAAGAAGAATTACTTGCGCATAACTTAAGTATGTTAAAGGTCCGGCAAAATAGTGATGTGCATGATGCAATACCATTATTGGGTGATGAAAAAGTTAGTCAGAAATTTTTAAAATCATTGCCCTTTTCGCCAACCAATGCCCAAGCAAGAGTTACTGATGAAATAAAAACTGACCTTGCTAAAAAGCAACCGATGATGCGCTTAGTACAAGGCGATGTTGGCTCGGGAAAAACCTTAGTTGCAGCGCTTGCAGCATTAACGGCTATTAGTGAAGGTTATCAGGTCGCCTTGATGGCACCAACTGAGATCCTTGCCGAACAACACGCCATTAACTTTGCCAATTGGTTTGAGCCGTTAGGTATTAATGTCGGTTGGTTGGCAGGAAAAACCAAAGTTAAGGCGAAGAGGGAGGCTCTTGAGAAAATAGCCAGTGGCGAAATGCAAATGGTTATTGGTACTCATGCATTATTTCAAGCCGATGTAGTCTTCAAGAACCTGGTATTAGTTATTATTGATGAACAGCATAAATTTGGTGTTCACCAGCGCCTCACCTTACGTGAAAAAGGAGTATTTGATAATAAATATCCACATCAATTGATTATGACAGCGACCCCTATTCCGCGTACTTTAGCCATGACCGCCTATGCTGATTTAGATACCTCGGTAATTGATGAACTGCCACCGGGACGAACACCAATAAATACAGTGGCATTACCGGATTCTCGCCGCCCAGATGTGATTGAGCGTATACGCAAAGGCTGTGTTACTGACGGCAGACAGGCTTATTGGGTCTGTACTTTAATTGATGAGTCTGAAGTTTTACAATGTCAAGCAGCAGAAGAAACCGCAATATTATTGCAAGCACAACTGCCAGAGCTAAACATTGGCTTAGTGCACGGCAGATTAAAAGCAGATGAAAAACAAGCCATTATGGATAGCTTTAAAAAAGGAGATTTACATTTGCTTATCGCAACAACAGTGATTGAAGTTGGCGTTGATGTGCCTAATTCCAGCTTAATGGTAATTGAAAACCCTGAACGCTTAGGTTTAGCGCAACTACATCAATTGCGAGGTCGTGTAGGACGAGGCTCTGTCGCCTCTTTTTGTGTATTGATGTATAAAGCCCCTTTATCAAAAACAGCTGTCAAACGCTTAAAAGTACTACGCGAGAGTAATGACGGTTTTGTTATTGCAGAGAAAGATCTTGAAATTCGTGGTCCTGGCGAATTATTGGGTACCCGACAAACGGGTTTAGCTGAACTAAAAATTGCCGATTTAGTCCGTGATGGTTATTTAATTCCCGAAATAAAACAACAAGCTTATTTATTATCACGTCAGCAACCTGAATGTGCACAAGCGCTTATTCAACGTTGGTTAGCCAGTAAAGAGCAATATTCTAATGCTTAATAGCATTTAGCAAAAATAAGCTATCACTGTCTTGTACAGATTGGCATAACTTGTCATATTAGTAAGCGTAAACAATTCATATAATAATAAAAGCACTAACGAATGTGGGTGCTACTAACCATAGAGTTTGCCACCATAATGAAATTTACCCGTCAGCACTTTATCCCACTTGGGCCTGTCATCGCCTTTGTATTTTATTTATTACTCGGTCAGTTAGGTTTAGATGATAAACCCGCGATAGCCGCAGCAATAACTCTGTTGACGGTTATATGGTGGGTTACCGAAGCCATACCTATCCCCGCCACCTCGTTAGTACCTTTTGCCTTACTGCCGTTATTCGGTATTGTTGATCACAAAACCGTCGCTTCCTCTTTGGGTAGCCATGTTATTTTACTCTTGATGGGTGCCTTTATGCTTTCTACCGCACTGGTTAAAAGTGGTGCTCATGAGCGCATGGCGGTTTATATGGTACGCCTAGTTGGTGTTTCCAGTGGTCGACGTTTAGTGTTTGGTTTTATGTTAGCAACAGCACTATTAAGTATGTGGATTTCAAATACCGCTTCTACTTTGATAATGCTGCCCATTGCCTTAGCCATTTTAAGCCATGTCGATAACAGAAAATTAAAAGTCGCGCTTATTTTAGGTATTGCTTATTCAGCTTCTGTTGGCGGTATAGGGACTCCAATAGGTACACCACCAAACGTTATTTTTATGGGTATTTATGAAGAAGCAACGGGCAGTGAATTTGGCTTTTTAGCATGGATGAAAATTGGTGTGCCCGTCGTACTTATTTCAATTCCGTTAATGGCACTGTGGTTAACACGTTCAGTTACCCTTGAAGATAAAATTCAATTACCAACATTGCCCAAGTGGCGCAGTGAAGAAAAGCGTACATTAATGATATTTGGCTTAACAGCCCTTGCATGGATCACTCGTGGTGCTCCTTTTGGTGGCTGGAGTGGTCTATTTGATGTATCTATTGCCGGTGATAGCACAGTAGCGCTCGCTGCTGTAATTATCATGTTTATGACCCCTAACGGCAAAGGCGGTCGTATACTTGATTGGCATACCGCCAAAGAAATACCTTGGGGCATGTTATTACTTTTTGCTGGTGGTATCGCTATCGCAAAAGGTTTTTCTGCTTCAGGATTAAGCACAATGCTGGGCGATTGGCTTTCCTCTTTAGCTAACTTGCCTATGATAGCCATGGTATTAAGCATTTGTCTGGTCGTTACTTACCTTACTGAAATTACCAGTAATACTGCAACAGCAACATTGTTGATGCCAATTTTAGCCATAGTGGGCACCAGTGCAGGTGTTGATCCTGCTATATTTATGATTCCAGCAGCTATGGCAGCTAGTTGTGCCTTTATGTTGCCAGTAGCTACTGCGCCCAATGCCATTGCCTATGGCACCGGAGAAATTGAAATAAAAGATATGGTTATTGAAGGAGCGCTATTGAGCTTTCTAGTCTCGTGTATTGTTGCCATGGTAACTTTCTACTTTCTAGCTTAACGAATAATGATTTACAGCAATATATTAGTGCAGTGGCATATTCATCACTAACAGCTAGAATTAAAGGATCACTTTCCAAGCGGTGGCCTTTCTGACATGTTATTTAACTCCTCGGCAATAAATAAGCTCTCCTTAACCATCGTTCTCATCAGCTATTTTTCAGTGAGCCAAATGGTTAAGGCAGCAGTCTCCAATGAATATTTAATGGTAAAATATACCTCCAATGGTCAGCAACATATCATTGAAGGAGAAAAAACAGCACGGGGTTACCGCTTTAATAGCAGTTCAGATAAAGTGCTTAACTTAGCGACATTAAACTGGCCTCCCTATGTTAGTGAGGATGTTTGTAATAAGGGCTGGGTCTTTCAATTTACCGTTGCTTTACTTGTGAGTAAAGGATATCAAGTTAATATTCATTTTTATCCGTGGGCAAGATCTGTAATGCTGGTAGAGAAAGGGCAAATGGACATTCTCTTCCCTGAATACTTTATTGAAAGCTCTGCACCTTCAGACACTGTTCTAGGTAAAAAACGTCGTGAGCTTTTAGTGCTTTCAAATAAATTTTCTGGTGGTGAATTGTCTCTAGTGAAAAGACAGGGATATAACTTTGAGTTACACGACAATTTAGGAAATTTAAAAGGTAAGATTATCGGCGTTGTTCGAGGTTATCAAAATACCCCTGAGTTTGATGCCATGATGGATTCAAAGCAATTTTCCATTATGGAAGCGGTAGATGAATTACAGTTAGTCAAATTACTCGTGGCTAAACGTGTTGACCTCATAGTAGGTGATCCCAAAGTGTTTACCTATAGTGTCAATTACTCAAACCTATCAAATCGCAATAAACAAGCACTGCTCAACGGTATTGAAATGGTAAAACCCGCTTTAAAATACAACCACCTATATTTTGCTATCAGCAATAAATATCCGCAATGGCACCAGTTATTAGATGATGTAAATCTAGCATTATTAGCATTCCAGCAAAGTGGTGAAACCGATCGATTCATCAAAGTTGGCAGTGGCTGTACTTTAGATTTTTAGAAAATTGCCTCAACTCGAAATAAAAAAGCCGCTACCTAATCGACAGGTAGCGGCTTTTTATAACTAAAGCTTAAGATTCGCTTTTAGTTAATAATCAATTTAATGGGCTTCATCCCAGTTTTCACCAATCCCCGCTTCGGCAATGAGTGGCACACTTAGTTCAACGGCATCATTCATTAACTCAACCAATTTCTTCGTGGTTTCTTCAACGATATCCTGATGAATTTCAAAAATTAATTCATCGTGTACCTGCATGGTCATTTTGATGCGTTCATCATTTTGCTCGAGTAGCCAAGTGTCTACAGCTAACATAGCTTTTTTGATGATATCCGCTGCGGTACCTTGCATTGGTGCATTGATTGCAGCACGTTCAGCAGCCTTTTTACGCATGCCATTTTTAGCATTAATATCAGGTAAATATAAACGACGACCATATAATGTCTCAACATAGCCCTGCTCACTCGCTTGTTGACGGGTATCTTCCATGTAGGTTAATACCCCAGGATAACGTTGGAAATATTTGTCTTGATATTCTTGTGCTTGCTGACGGCCAATATGTAATTGTTTGGCTAAGCCAAAAGCTGACATCCCATAAATCAATCCAAAGTTAATGGCTTTGGCACTACGGCGTTGATCGGTTGTTACTTCATCCAGCTCCACTGCAAAAATTTCTGCCGCGGTAGCTCTATGGATATCTTTGCCTTCACTAAAGGCTGTGACTAAACCTTTATCATTAGACAAATGCGCCATAATACGTAATTCAATTTGTGAATAATCTATCGCCACTATTTTGTGATCTTTTGGTGCTATAAACGCTTGGCGAATCTTACGACCTTGCTCACTACGAATTGGAATATTTTGTAGGTTTGGATCGGTCGAAGATAAGCGACCAGTCGCGGTAACCGCTTGATGATAAGATGTATGTACACGATCAGTTTTGTCGCTAACCATTAACGGTAACTTATCGGTATAAGTCGACTTCAGCTTGCTAAGCCCCCTATTCTCTAAAATAATTTTAGGTAATGGGTAATCAAGTGCTAGCTCTTGCAACACTTCTTCTGCGGTAGAAGGTGCACCTTTAGGCGTCTTTTTGATGACCGGGATTTTTAAATCTTCAAAAAGAATTTGCTGTAGTTGCTTAGGTGATGCCAAATTAAAGCTTTTACCCGCTAGGTTATGCGCTTCAATTTCTAGTTCTGCTAGCCGTTGACCTAAACTTTGGCTTTGCTCAGCTAAAATGTCACTATCAATTAAGACCCCTGTTTGCTCCATACGGGCAAGCACAGGTAATAATGGCATTTCAATGTTATTAAACACACTTAGCTGTGAGGTCGACTGCTCCAATGCTGGAAATATAGCTTGATGCAATCGCAAGGTTATATCAGCGTCTTCTGCGGCATAATGGCCCGCTTTTTCAAGCTCTATTTGGTTAAAGGTCAATTGTTTAGCCCCTTTACCAGCAATATCTTCAAAGTGTACGGTTTTATAATCAAGGTATTTTAGTGCCAACGCGTCCATATTATGACGAGTAGCAACACTGTTATAACAGTAAGACTCAATCATGGTATCGAAGCCTATACCCTGCATAGCTATATCATAATGGCTTAAAACATTGGCATCATATTTAAGATTTTGGCCAATCTTTTTAATGGTTTTACTTTCTAATAGTGGTTTAAGCTGTGTTAATACCCACTGGCTTTCTAATTGCTCTGGTGCACCTTCATAATCATGAGTTAACGGCACATAAGCTGCTTTACCGACTTCAACGGCAAAGGATAAACCGACCAAATCGGCTTTCATATAATTAACACTGGTGGTTTCAGTATCAAAGGCAAAAGCATCACTTGCTTTTAACTTATCAAGCCATTGAGTAAACAGTGCCTTATCTAAAATAATATCATATTCAGTTGATTCAACGTCCACACTATTAACTTCTGCTTGCTCGCCAGCCGACTTGCTTGATGATTTACCTGCTTTAGCCGCAGTTGTATTCGCTTCGTTGCCGCCTTTGCCTAAGTCGGCTAATAGACGTTTTAATTCATATTTCTGAT
>Ga0209395_1004298_pt1 | contig 16860 bp, 15 predicted proteins | sample GOMGulsemesocosm_3_FD_184635 | JGI IMG/M metagenome (GOLD analysis project Ga0209395, IMG submission 184635) | Methane-oxidizing microbial communities from mesocosms in the Gulf of Mexico - GOM9D Gulf of Mexico (SPAdes) (version 2) | ecosystem: Environmental > Aquatic > Marine > Cold seeps... | reverse complement strand
TCCAAATGTAAGTGGTGGAGTTACACCTTACTCATATTCGTATACAAACGGCTCAACAACTGCTAATGTAAATAATTTAGGAGTAGGTAGCTATTGGTTAACTGTAACAGATGCTAATGGTTGTAGTGTGTCAAAATATTTCAATATTGGAAACTCAGATACTAATACTGATTGTTATTGTACTATTTCGGGTAATGTTTATGTTGATGCCAATTCAGATTGTAATTATGATGCAGGAGAAATTGGAATCGAAAATATTATGATTCATTGTTCAGATTTTGGATATACATTTACTGATGAAAATGGATATTACAGTTTTCAAGTTCCAACAGGAACGTATTCAATAACGGAACAAGTTAATGCGTACTATCCATTAGCAGCTTGTCAAAATTCAAGCGTTGAAGTGAGTGTTGTTGCAGCAAGTGGGTGTAATTCTGTTGTTAATATTGCTAATGATGTGAATATTATTCATGACTTAAAAATTGTAACAGTTAACTCAATATTACCTCCAATTCCTGGTAACAATTATCAACAAAAAGTTATTGTGAAGAATATGGGTACAGTAATAGAAGATGGAATTCAGTTGGGATATGAGCATGATGGACAAATACCTATGGTGAGTTCATCTTTACCCAGTTTTGTTCAGTTGAATAATGTTACGTCTCCTTTCGCTTATAATGTGGAATCAGGTTTCCCTTCTCTTAATCCTAATACTTCAAGTACAATGTTATTGAATTATGATACACCAACAAATATTCCTATTGGAACAGTTGTTAATTTTTATGATACCGTTGCAAATGTTGCACCTATTGAAGTCAACTGGTTATTAGACTATACACCATGGAATAATGTTAATATGTATCAAACTACCGTGATTGGTTCATATGATCCTAATTATAAAGAAGTATCACCTAAAGGAATTGATGAAGAAGGCTACATTCCAAGTACAGTAACAGAATTTGATTATACGATTCATTTTCAAAATGAAGGTACGTATTTTGCACAAAACATTTATGTAACTGATCAATTAGATGAAGATCTTGATTGGACAAGTTTGACACCTGGTTATTCTGATTATGAATATACTACCACAGTGAGTGAAACTGGATTAGTTACGTTTACATTTGCAAACATTAACTTACCTTGGAAAAGCCAATATGGAGATGCATTAAGTTCAGGTTTAATTAATTATAGCATTAAACGTAAAGCTACAACTCCACAAGGAACTGTATTTACAAATACAGCTGATATCTTTTTTGACTATAATGCGCCAATTACAACGAATACTACTGTTAATACTTTAAATGATGAATTGGCAGGTGTTGAAGAAATAGAAGGTATAGAAATTAATGTTGATGCAATTAGTGTTGAAATGTATCCTAATCCTGCAAAAGATTTCCTTACAATTCATGTTAGTAATGTATTAAAAAATGAAATTGTAACTGTAACGATTATCGACTTAATGGGAAATATTATACTCTCTAATTTAATAAATTTAAATGAAGGGTCTATAATAGTAACTAAGGATGTATCAGGTTTATCTCCAGGAACTTATTTAAGTAGAGTTCAATTTGAGGATGGTTCATCTATAGTAAAGAAAATAATTTTATTTTAAGAGTAATAAAATATTGAATTGACATTAGTTAAACCAGTATTAGAGTAATTAAGATTAGCTAATGAAATTAACTTTTCATTGGCTTTTTTTATTTATATGCTTTTTCGCCGATCCAATTTCCTGGAGGATAATAGGCACACACCCAATATTCACTGCCGTCTTTACTAATGGCCATACCGGTGCCTACAAATTTTGTGTTTTCCCAAATCATTTGTGTGTAATGCCCATTTTTTGAATTATACTTTCTTTTTCTATTGCTAAAGTATTTTTTTTCCTCTGCCCAAGCATCAACGGTTTCTGTTTCGTTAGTAGCTTTAGATTTCCAAAAGATATTTTCACCAAATTTTGCTTGTTTACTATGTACTAACCCTCTATTTTTTTTAGCTAATTTTTCTGCCCATTTTTGTGCAAAGTCAGCACATTCTTGTGAGAACTTTAAAGGGAGAATACCTAATTCTTTTCTGTAAATGTTATGTTGTTCTACTACTTTATTTTGATCAATATATTTTGTCTGCATAGTAAATACTGATATCATTAACATTGAAAGGATAAGTAGTTTCCACATAATTAGTAATTATAATAATATAACACGGATCATATTATTATGTTACGCTTGTTTTAGAAAAAACTCTAATGCGCGTTGTTCTGAGTAGTAAATACCACCATTTTGTGCGAATGAAATATGTCCGCCTTCCTTTGGCATTTCTAGTGTAACAAAATCATGATGTCTGCATTCGTTTATAGGGTAACAGCTTTCAGATAAGAATGGATCGTTTATAGCGTTAACTAATAATGTTGGAATTTTGACTGTTGTAATAAATTGTTTTGAAGATGCTTGTTTACAATAATCAGCTGAATTTTCAAAACCATTTAACGGTGCAGTGTACATATTGTCAAAATCAATAAAAGATTTAATATTACTGTAGTTTTCTAGTGAAATCTCATTAGGAAATAGTTTTTGTTTCGCTTCCAATTTTTCTTTTAATTCAGAAATAAACATTTTCATGTAAACTAAGTTACTTTTTTTATTTAGTTCAACACAGCTTCCATATAAATCAACTGGAACAGAAAAAACAGCACATTTTTTTATCTTATGATGAATGTTTTCACCTCTTTCCCCAACATATTTTAAGCTCACATTTCCCCCCATACTGAAACCTACTAAGTAAATTTCATTGTAATCATTTATGACATTTTGAATGACTAAGTCTAAGTCTTCAGTCTTTCCGCTGTGATACGTTCTTAATGTTTTATTAGTCTCACCGCTACAACCTCTAAAATTCCATGCGCAAACATCAAACATGTGATCTGAAAAATGTTTTGTCATTGCAGAAATATACCATTTTTTAGAATCACCTTCTAGTCCATGAGAAAGAATGACACATTTTGTTGATTTGTTTTTTTTCCAATCGACATCTATAAAATCTCTATCCGGAGTGGCTAATCGGACTCTGTAATCAAAGCTTGGTTTTATCTTTCTAAAAAATGTTGGGTAAAGTGTTTGAGTATGTCCATTAGTTAAAAAAAATGGCGGAACGTATGTTGATTCTTTTATGGGCATAAAATTTTATAAGTCTAATAAGTGAATGTGAAGTGTAATTGTAAATACAATAACTATTGTTAATATACAAAAAAAAACGCCAATAAGCAAGTTATTGGCGTTTTTTAGTGTCTTTTTAGTAAAAATGGATTATACAATCATCATTACTGGGTTTTCTAAATATGCTTTTAAAGTTTGTAAGAACTCAGAACCTGTTGCACCATCTACGACTCTATGATCACAAGATAAGCTTAATTTCATAACGTTACCAGGTACAATTTCACCGTTTTTTACAACAGGAGTTTCTTTAATTCCACCAACAGATAATATACAACCATTTGGAGGGTTAACAATTGAAGTAAAGTCTTCAATTCCGTACATTCCTAAGTTAGAAATAGCAAACGTTCCGCCTTGCATATCTTGTGGAGTTAATTTCTTAGTTTTAGCTTTTACAACCATGTCTTTAACTTCCGATCCAATTTGAGCAAAACCTTTAGAGTCAGCAAATTTAATTACTGGAACAACTAATCCATCAGGAACAGCAACAGCAACACCAATATGAATATGATTGTTATATCTAATTGTATCGTTTACATAATCAACATTAACCTTAGGATGTTTTCTTAGTGCATTTGCAACTGCTTTAACTACCATGTCGTTAAATGAAATTTTAACATCACCTTTAGCGTTAATAGTTTTACGAGCAGCAATAGCATTGTCCATGTTCACTTCCATTTTTAAATAGAAATGAGGGGCTTCATATTTACTTGCTGATAATGTTCTAGCAATTGCTTTACGCATTTGAGAGAATGGTTCCTCAGTATAAGATTCAGTTCCTGCAGGAGCTGAGAATACAGGTGTAGCATTTGAAACAGGTACATAGTTGTCTATGTCTCTTTTTACAATTCTTCCATTGTCACCAGTTCCTTTAACCATAGAAAGATTAATGTTTCTTTCTTCAGCAATTTTCTTTGCTAAAGGAGATACAAAAATTCTTGATCCATCTGAATGTTCAACAGTTACAGTTTCGGTTACTTCAGTTTTAGCCATTTCAACTGCAGGAGTTGGAGTAGAGACTGCTTTTTCTTCCTTAACTTCAGCAGTAGGTAATTCATTTGCAGCATCCGTTAATAATGCTTTAATATCTTCACCTTTATCTCCAATAATTGCAAGAACAGAGTTAACTGGAGCAGCGCCACCTTTATCAACACCAATGTGTAATAAAACACCATCATAAAATGATTCAAATTCCATGGTTGCTTTATCAGTTTCAATCTCAGCTAATAATTCACCTTCACTAACTGAATCACCAACTTGTTTGTGCCATTCTGCAACAACACCTTCAATCATTGTATCTGATAATTTCGGCATTCTAACGATTTCAGCCATAATATTTTATTTTTTTAATTGTAATACTATTAATCTTCTTAAGTTTTAACCAAAATCAATTTAAAAGATATTGTTTTGGTTTTTAATTCTCAATTTATATTTTGTAATAATGAGTATTAACAACAAGGCTTTCGAAAATAATATATTTGGGAGTTTACAAGTGTAAATGACCAAATGGATTATTGGGAATAACGCAGTTAGTGATGCTCATTATTAGAAAATCAGTCTAAGAATTCTTTAACGTATGGGTAGTCTTTTTGCATATAAACATCTTCAAATAATTCTTCTTTCTCAGGGAAAGGAGAATCTTCAGCAAATTTAACAGCATCTAAAACGGTTTGTTTTGTTTCAGCATCTGTTTTGTCAATCGCTTTTTGAGTCATCCATTTGTTCTCCAAAATTACATCAATACAATGTTTAATTGGATCTCTTTCCATCCACTCAGCAACTTCTGTCTTTGTTCTGTATTTTTGAGGATCAGACATTGAATGTCCTTTATATCTATACGTTCTAATATCTAATAGGGTTGGTCCATCTCCACGTCTTGCTCTTGCAGCAGACTCTTCTATTGCTTCATGAACAGCTTCTGGGCTCATTCCGTCAACAATTATAGATGGCATTTCGTATGAATCCCCCATTTTGGACATGTCAGTCACATTTGTTGTTCTTTCAACAGAAGTACCCATAGCGTAATTATTATTTTCAATAATAAATACAACTGGTAATTTCCAGTTCATAGCCATGTTAAATGTTTCGTGTAGGGCACCTTGTCTTGCAGCTCCGTCACCAAATGAACAAAATGTTACATTATCTGTTTCATTATATTGTTCAGCAAAAGCAATACCTGCACCCATTGGGATTTGAGCTCCAACAATACCATGTCCACCTAAAAATCCTTTTTCAACATCAACAAAGTGCATTGATCCACCTTTACCTTTGGAGCATCCAGTGATTTTACCGTATAGTTCTGCCATTAAAATTTTAGGATCCGAACCTAACGCTAAAGGATGACCGTGGTCTCTATAGGCAGTTATATGTTTATCACCTTTTTTACAAGCTGTAACAGTTCCAGCAGCAACAGCTTCTTGACCAATATAAACGTGTAAAAATCCACCAAACTTTTGTTGGATGTATAATTGAGAAATTTTTTCCTCAAATCGTCTGATTAAAAGCATATCTTTATACCATTTGATATACGTTTCTTTCGAAAACTTTGATGCTTTTGTTTTACGTGTGCTCTTAGTAGGCGCTTTTGTACTAGCCATAGTAATAATGTTAATGTTTACAATGGGCAAATATAATTTTTATTTTGAAACTAATTATCATAATACATAATAAAAATAACTTCTTGAAATAGGAGTCTTAAAATTCCATTATTTTGACCATATAATTGTTTGTGTATTAGTGATTAAAAACAATCCAAAAAAATGCATGAGTGTTAATGAATTATAATTATTTTGAATTACTCTATAATTGTTTTAATTTTGCAATTTCAAATTAATAAATATATGAAACAATTTTTAGCAATTTTAGCTTTAGTATTGTCTTTAAATAATACAGTCGCTCAAAACATTTATATACCAATTGATACGTTAGAAACGGGGTCAGGAACTGTCCTTTTATATCCAGACAGGTCATGGGAGTATTTAAGTGAGGTTACTTTTGATGGTGTTTTAAATCCAGAATTGAATAATATAATAACTACGGATAGTAATTTTTTATATAAGTCGTATTGGAAAAACAATGTGGTAATTACTTGTAATTCGAATGAAGTAAAAACAATGAAAGACACATTATGGATGTGTGTCGTAGATTCGTTACATAATGGCTATTCAATTCCAGTTAATGGCGTTGTCACTTCAAGGTTTGGGATTAGGCATGGGCGTAATCATAATGGTATTGACTTAGATTTAGAAACTGGAGATACTGTTTATGCTGCTTTTGATGGTAAAATTCGATATTCACAAGTTCATAGCGGTGGATTTGGAAAGTTAGTGATTGTAAGGCATTATAATGGATTGGAAACGTATTATGCACATTTGTCTCAGTTAATGGTAGCACCAAATCAATATGTAAAAGCCGGCCAGCCAATTGGGTTAGGTGGGAATACAGGACGTTCAACAGGGTCGCATTTGCATTTTGAGGTTCGTTTTTATGATCAACCAATTAATCCAGAGCTTATATTTGATTTTAAACAAAAACTGGTAAAAGACGAAAATCTATTTGTGCATAAAGCTATTTTCTCAAATGCTAAATCTGGTTCAGGTCGCAGTTCAACGTATTCAAAAGGAGGAAAAAAATACCATAGAGTTAGAAGTGGGGATACTTTAGGTGCTATTGCAAGAAGGCATCATACTTCTGTTTCAAAATTGTGTAAATTAAATGGGATTAGACCAACTACAATTTTGCATATAGGAAAATCAATTAGAGTAAGGTAGGTTTTTTTAGAAAAGACACAAGAGCGCTGCGCTTTTAGACTCAAGACATAAGGCTGACGTATTTTGTTTATTTTGTGAAAATAGATAGGATTAGTTAATGTCATTTCGAGTATTTATATTTTTTTGTGGTAACAAAATCATATAAATGTATCGAGAACAGAATGGCAACAAAGAGAAGTGAAAGGTTTACTTTTTTATGAAAACCTTATACTTTCTATCTATATTTAGGTTTTATTTTTACGCTTGATTTTAAAAGGGGATATAATTCATTCTCAAGTCCATTTACCTTGATCTCGTACATTAAATGCATGTATTTCCCTAGCTTTCCTTCTGGGAGTCCTTTTTGATGATACCAAACTAGGTAGTGTTCAGGTAGTAATAATAAGGCTTTTCCTTTGTGTGCGCCAAAAGGCATAGTGTAATTTACAGCTTCTACTAATTCTTGTCTGTTTTCTTCTTGACTTTGCATGCGGTAAATGTATTAAAAATAAATTCTAACATCATTAAGTTAATTAGTTTTTAAATAGTTTGAAAAGGTTAGCCTTTTAAAATTGTATTTTTGAGTCTTCAATTAGAATAATGCAAGATACATACAAACATAAAGGAATGCGCAAACATTTAATCAATGAGTTGCGAGAAAAAGGAATTTCGGACGAGAAGGTGTTAGAAGCTTTCGATAGAGTACCAAGACACTTTTTTTTAGATAAAATTTTTGAAAAGCAAGCTTATTCTAATACAGCTTTTAGAATTGGAGCAGAGCAAACGATTTCTCATCCATTTACAGTTACGTTTCAAACTCAATTATTGGAAATTAAGAAAACAGATAAAGTATTAGAGATTGGAACTGGATCTGGTTTTCAAACTGCAGTGTTATGTGAATTAGGTTGTAAGGTATTTTCAATTGAACGTCAAAAGGAATTGTTTGTAAAGACAAAACCGTTTTTAACAAAACTTGGATATAGGCCAACGTTAAAGTTTGGAGATGGATTTAAAGGTTGGGAAACATATGGTCCTTTTGATAAAATAATTATTACTTGCGGAGCACCACATATTCCAGAGATGTTAGTGGAGCAATTAAAACCTGGAGGTAGAATGATAATCCCAGTTGGAGAAGGAGATAGTCAGGAGATGATTTTGATTCTAAAGAATAAGGATGGTGAATGTGATATTTATAAAAAAGGAGTATTTAGTTTTGTGCCTATGTTAAAAGACACGAATAAATAATGATTATTGAAAAAGAAATAGTAACATGGAATGGTAATACTGGGTTAACAACCGATATGCTGGATGTTAAAAAGCTATCTAAGGCTGAGTTCCCACGATTGATTTTTCAAGATTTTATGAATCAATTAAAGTTACCAAAATTAAAAATAGGATTTGAATTAAATACTAGTCATTTATTAGAGTTTGAGCCTCAGGATCTTGAAGAATTAGAGGGGTCTGTACGCTTTTATTTAGATAGTAAAAACACATTGAACTTAGATGATGTATTAATGTATTATTTACTTTGTAATGTGTTACATTCTGATTTTAAGTTGTCCAATATTTATACTAATAATTATTCGAAATCAAAACTTTATTTTGCAACAGTAATACCGTTTTCAGCTACTGGAAATCATGATTTAAATTTTATTAGGTCTGTTGTTAAGCAAATGAGACGTAAACAAATTCAGCATGTTTTAGAACGTTTTTTTGTGTTGTTAGGGCAACAGTATAAAGATAAATTATTACTTTTTTTGACTTATTTAAATCAAAAACATAAATTTAATTTAGATAAACCTGCTTTTGTTAATAGCACATTAGGAGAAGATAATTTAATGAAAATTGAGCGTGAGCTACACCAAATATTATAAGATGACTAATTTTTTTACATTGATATATATTAAAACCAACAGATTTTCAGATGAGAAGTTTTGTGTAGGTGTTTTAGCAAATGTGGATGGTATTCCGCATTTTGGGTTTTCACAGACTAAATTAAATGTAGCGTTAAGTTATGTGAATAAAAATTTAGTTAAGTCAATTAAGCGTAGTTTCGGTTTACTTGAAAATGACGTTAATAAAATTATAAGAGGTGAAGAGGCTTTGTCATTATTTGATTTGCCTTATTCAAAACGAATATTAGAGAAGCTAACCATGAAAAAAAGAGGGGTTGTTCAATATTCTGAAATTTTTGAAATGCAGCGAACGCCAAGTTTTGAAAATTTGTATTCAAAATTTGTGGGTGAACAGTGGTTATTAGATAAAACTAAGTCGAAAAAAGAAACGATTACGTTAAGGAAACGATTTCATACTTTTATTTCTACTAAAAACTATCTTTCTTTTTCACCAAAATATAAGTTGTCACCAATTGATTATCCGTTATTATTAAAACCATTAATAGTAGATTTAATAAAAAAAGATACATGTTACGTTATTTATCAGACAATTGATTTTTCTTTGTCAGTTTCAACTATTCAAACAACTTTGAATAAATTTAGATTGCTGCGACAAAGTATTATTGAAAAATCTCAACAAGATGGATTAAAGGAAGCTGAGTTCTATTTAGTTTATGAATCACAAGTTGATAAGTTAAAAAAAGAACTTATTGATAAAGTGAGTTTAAATTCAAAAGGGTTTAAGTTAATTAAAATGACCGAATTGTAATTTTTTTTAAGAGGGTGGAGGCTTGTTTTTTAGTAGGTTATGAGATTTTGATTGAAAGTTTACTTCATTTAGGTTTATAAAACCTAAAAATTCATTAAATTTGATAATTCGAAAATCAAATTAATTATGAGAAAAATATTGGTAACTGGTGGGGCGGGAAACGTTGGGTCAGCTTTAGTTAATAGATTACTACAACAGAATGATACAAAAGTGACTGTTGTTGATAATTTAACAACCGGATCTAGAACAAAATTACCTTTAAATTCTGATGTTTTTAAATTTATAAAAGCTGATGCCAATGATCGTACGACTATGTCAGAAATCATGTTGGCAAATCATTTTGACTTTGTTTTTCATTATGCAGCTCTTGTTGGTGTTCAAAGAACGCAAGACAATCCAGTAAAAGTTTTAGATGATATTCAAGGTATTAGAAATATGTTGAAATTGTCAAAAAACTTAGGGGTTAAGCGATTTTTCTTTTCATCATCATCAGAAGTTTATGGGGAACCAGTTGTTATTCCACAAAATGAGGATACAACACCTTTAAATTCAAGAGTGCCATATGCAGTGGTAAAGAATGTTGGGGAATCATTTTGTAGATCTTATCAGCAAGAATTTGATTTAGATTTTACAATTTTTAGATTTTTTAATACATATGGTCCAAATCAAACAACAGATTTTGTAATGGCTAAATTTATTGCATTGGCTCTGAAAAATGAAGAAATTCCAATTTATGGAGATGGTTCTCAAACCAGAACATTTTGTTATGTAGAGGATAATGTTGATACTTGCGTGAAAGCTTTGAATGAAAATAAAGTGATAAATGATGTGATTAACATTGGAGGTGAAATTATTATTTCAATTAAAGAATTAGCAGAGAAAATTATTGAGATTACAAATAGTACATCTAAAATTACATATTTAGATCCACTTAAAGATGGTGATATGACAAGACGACAACCGGATAATTCAAAAATGAAAGCATTATTAGGAAGAGAGTTAATTTCTATAGAGGAAGGGATTAAAAAATTACTAGACTCACCTGCTTTCTTAAAAAATATTGGAATAAAATAATGAGAGGAATAAATGGTGTTTATCAATTTTCTGGATTAGAACCTATTGAAAAAGAAGTTCTTTCTAAAATGAACAATACTTTGGTTCATGGAGATTCGAATACAGGTAATACCTATCAAGATAACTTTGTGTTATTCGGACAACAGTCTAATTCAATTAGTGCTGTTTCTGAAAATTTGAATCAACTATTTTTGAGTAATAATAATCGTTATGTTATTAATTTTAGCGGTGAAGTTTACAATGGTAAATCTTTAAAAAGTAAGCTTACGGGTTACGACTTTACGACAGAGTCTACTGAGGAAATTGTATTAGCTGCATATATTAAATGGGGTAAAGACTGTGTTAATCATTTTGATGGTGTATTTGCATTTTCTATCTGGGATAAAGTTGAGAAATCAATGTACATTGCGCGAGATAGAATTGGGGTTAAACCATTGTATTATACATTGGATCACGATAAAATTATATTTTCATCTTCTGTGAAATCTATTTTAAACAGTGGATTAATAAAACGAAAATTAAGAAAAGAGTCAATAATAGATTATTTTAGATTTCAAACTGTTCATGCGCCATATACAATTATAGAAGATGTTTATAGCTTAATGCCAGCCCAATATTTGTTCTTTACTGAAGAAAAGCAAGAGTTGGAAACCTATTGGAGTCCCTCTAAAACGTTTATTTATCCAGACAATGAATTGGCTGTTGTTCATGATAAAGTGAGTGATTTATTATCTCAGGCTGTAGATAAAAGAAGGCCAAATAATACATCCTTTAGTACATTTCTATCAGGAAATGTTGATAGTTCGATTATTGCTGGGATAATGGCAAAAAAGCATAATGAAAAAATTGATACCTTTTCTGTTGTGATTAAAGAAGCGGAATTTTATAAAAGAGAATCTATAAAAAATATTGCAGAGCAATTTGCTACAAATCATCATGAGATAGAATTATCTGTGGAAGAATTCAAGGATATGATTCCTTTTGCTTTAAAATCTTATGACCATCCAACTGGGGATGGGCTAAACACGTACGTTTTGTCAAAAAAAACTTCTGAAGCAGACATAAGTATGACAATGTCGGGAGTAGGAAGTAATGAATTGTTTGCAGGTTATCCTATTTTTAATCAAATACCAGATGTTCAGTCAAAAAAATGGTTAGCCAGTTTCCCTAATTATGCTCGTAAATATCCAGGAATATTGAATCACATGCTTAAAGGTACTGTTGAATCAAGTAAGGCTAAAGAGATATTAAAACAGGAATATTTTGACAGTGAATACCTTTATCAGTTTTATCGACAGTCGTTAATGGATGACCAAGTGAGTAAATTGATTACTATTCCAAAATTACCTTTAAATAGAGTGTTTGAGATAACTCACGATTTAATTGGGTATAGTACTGATGGGTGGGCATTACCAACATTAAGTAGGTTAACTTTAGCCGAATTTGGTACACATATACAGAATATGGTATTACGAGATGTGGATCAAATGAGTAAAGCGAATAATTTAGATGTTCGTATGCCATTTTTAGATCAACAACTTGTTGAGTACATGTTAGGGGTAAAGGATAAGTTTAAAAAGCCAACTTTTCCAAATAAATTACTTGTTGATACGTTCAAGTATATTGACCCAAAACCTAATAAAAGTCGTTCGAAAATTGGGTTTGAATTGCCGTATGAAAACTGGATGAAAGGAGAATTAAGGTCTTTCTGTGAAGAGAATTTAAATGAAATTAAGAATATAAAATACATAAATTCAAAAGGCATAGATGGAATATGGAAAGCTTTTGAAAAGAACGACAAAAGAGTTGATTGGTCACGAATTTGGCATTTAGTTGTTTTGGGGCATTGGATAAAAGAAAATAACGTTGAAGGATAAAAAGAAAATATTAATTTGTATTGATTGGTACGTGCCTGGCTTTAAGGCAGGTGGTCCCATTCGTTCTGTGGCTAATATTGTAAATGCATTTAAAGATGAGTTTGATATTTATATATTAACATCTGCTTACGATTTAGGAGAAACTGAGCCTTATCAGGATGTTGAGTTAAATTTATGGCACGAACAGGAAGGGGTGTTTATTAAATATTTAGAAAAACATTTAATGAGCAATTCTGCCATGGCAGATAATATTAAGGAAGTTGAACCTGATGTTCTTTATTTGAATAGTTTATTCTCAAGGGTGTTTACTTTAATACCTCTAGCTGTTGCAAGAAAACGAAAAATTAAAACGATTCTTGCGCCCAGAGGTATGATGGGAAAAGGTGCGTTAGGTGTGAAGTATAGAAAAAAGAAATCATTTATTAAACTGGCTAAATTTTTGGGCTGGTATAAACAAGTGATTTGGCATGCTTCTACTGAGAGCGAGAAAAATGAAATAAAGCTAAATTTTGGTAAAAAAGCGAATGTAGTTATAGCTCAAAATATTCCTTTAAGCCAAACTTTAGAATTAGACGATATCTTGAATAGAAAAAAAACAGGAAAGGTTAAATTTGTTTATATTAGTCGAATTGCAAAAGTCAAAAATTTACACTTAGCAATAGAAGCTATTCGAAAAATTAAATCAAATGTAGTGGTTGAGTTTGATATTTACGGAAATATTGAAGATAAAGAATACTATAAAACATTTGATAAGGAAATTAAAAAATATAAATCTGTAGCTATACAATATAAAGGTGTTTTGAATCCTAATACAATTGCTAATGTATATGCAGACGCAGATTTTATGATTTTACCAACTGTGCATGAAAATTATGGTCATGCTATAGTGGAAGCATGGTCAAATGGTTGCCCAGTAATAATTAGTAAAAATACACCTTGGAAAAATCTTAGAATTCAAGATTTAGGTTGGGATGTGAATATTGATGAAGGTCTTGAAGGCTTAACAAAAGCAATTCAAGAAGGAGTTGATTTAGATTTTACATCATATATTCAGATGGTTAGATCGAGTTATAACTATTTTACGAATAAAATTTGTGACGATCATGTTATTGAAGCCAATAGAAAACTATTTAAAGATGCGCTTTAAATTAATTGAAAATTATTATTTAATCAAACTATTCTTTTAATGACTAATACATTTAACTGTGCCTGTGGTTCTTCTGAAAGATATAGAGAATGCTGTCAAGTCTATCATCAAGATATTTCAAAAGTAGAAACAGCTCAGCAGTTAATGCACTCTAGGTATACTGCATTTACCAAGGCAATGGGTAATTATTTAATGAATAGCCATCATTCTACTACAAGACCGTTATCTGAGAAAAAGGCTATTGTAAATTGGGCTAAATCTGTAAAGTGGCATAGGTTAGAAATATTAAATGTAACTAAAGGTCAAAAACAGGATACAGAGGGTACAGTTGAATTTAAAGCTTATTTTTTTGAAAATGATAAGTTAGAATTTATTCATGAAAATTCACAGTTTGTGAAAGAAAATGGAAATTGGATGTATTTAGGATTTGTAGGTTAGTTAAAATCTAATTCCAATACTTGCTGAAAAGTTTAATTCTTGTGTTCTAAAACTAGATTTACTACCTTTTAAGATCGGGTTGTAAGCATAATAGTCATAGCTTAAATGTTTTGAAACTACAGCAAAATCAAAATAAAACTCACCAAAATTCAAACCTGCACCTGCAGTAATAAATTGGGTTGCAGATGTATTCACGTCACTTGCTTTAGTGTATGGAGAACTGTAATAGGCATAACCACCGCGCACATATATCATTGGGTTTATTCTGTATTCTCCGCCTATCTTATAATTGACTCTCGCTTGGTAAATGTTTTTTGTTTGATTGTTTTCATCTGAGAAGCTATAAAAACTATCTCCATTTTTAATAGAACTTAGTTGAGCGTCTCTATAATTAATAACTTCAACTTCGGCACCAATTGTTGCTTTCTTTTTAATGATATATCCTGCGGATAGAATTGTTTTAATTGGTGTTAACAAGTTGTACTTATATTCTCCAGTTGGTTTGTTTTCGTCTGCTATTGTTAGTTTTCCATTATCAGTCATTGAAACCATGTCGTTACCCCAATTATCTGTTAAAGTAAATAAAGTAGGGGAGTGTAGTGCTAATCCAAAGCTAAGTTGAGAAGTGGCTAAATAAGTAAATCCAATTTTTGCATTGTATCCCCAGCCTTCAGTTCCTAGGTTACCAACGTATTTTATGCCATTCAAAAATAAACTGTCTTTAGCTGTGAATTCCTCAGTGTGAATAAAATTTGTTTTATAGTTTACTTTTATTGCGTTTAGAGTCCCACCGATATAAAATTTATTTTTATAATTACCACTCATAGCGACACTATATTCCCCCATTGAACCACTACTGAATATGAAACGATTATGAATTGCATTTCCACTATGTATACCGCTTGAATAAGAATTTAAAGTGTCTGGGTCAATAGCATAGGTGTCGTATGCTAAACCTGCAGTGTATGGAAAAAAAGCATAAATGTTATCCGTATGAGTACCATTGGCAGAACTAGTAAAGTAATCTAAGATAGAGCTATCTAATTCCCCTGAATAACGATTTGAGTTTTCAAAAGAGTTAATTCTATTATAACCAGCTCCCATTTGAATTGAAATCCAACCGTTATATCTTTCTGGAGCTAATTTGTAAGATTTTAAGTAGGATACATTCCCTATTTTAACGTTTTTTGATGAGCTTTTATCAGTGTTTCCGTAAAAGTCTGATTTAGAATTGGTAGTGACGAGTATTGGTGTGAATAAAAAATTGTTTTTATTAAATCTAGCCATGCTAGAAGGGTTTTGAGCGGTTGTAGAAAAATCTCCGCCAATAGCAGATAGCGCTCCTGCTGTAGAGTTGTTTTTAGCCGAACCACCAAAATAGTTTTGTGAATACCTTAATGCATCCTCTTCTGTTTGAGCTATAACTTGTGTTGACAAGACCATAACTGATAAGTATAAAATTATTTTCATAGAGTTTATTTTAAATTTTTATTACCTTCTAGATCCGCTTTTTGAAGAAGTAGACCCACCTTTTGAGCTTGACCCAGAACCAGAAGTTGTACCTCCTCCTCTTTGATTTGAAGATGTGGTTCGTTGTGTAGTTCTGTGAGCGGAAGGTCTTACTGGTCTAGTTGTTGAAGGACGTGTGGTTGTTGTAGAACGTCTATTAGTAGTGGTAGTCGTTTTGTTGGTAGGTATAGTGTTTGGTTTGTACTTTCTCGTATATGTTGTTCGGTTTTGTGTTGTTTTATTTGGAGTTGAAGTAGTTTTAGAGGTACTAGGTCTATTTGGTTTAGTAAATTTATTTTGAGCTTGACGTGTTGTTGTAGTACGTCTAGATGAAGTAGAATTGCTTGATGTTGTCCTTGTCCTTGTAGCATATTTAGAAGTGGATAGCTTTTTTATTGGTTTGTTACTTGTGATAGGTGTAGGAATATTTGATTTTACAGTGTTTGGAAATGAAGTATTATTACTTGATCTTGAACCATGATGTGTACCATTTCTATGACCATAGGTGTGGTTTGAACTTACTGAATTAGTTGCTATATAATTATTGTTATTTGCGTTATAGGTTGAAAAATATTGATTTGTATAGGGATCAATGTTTCCATAATTTCCCCAATATGCATTATATGGTGTAATGCCATAACCATAATTATTAAAACTATATCCGTATGTACTTCCATAAGGATTGGTATAAGAATATGGGTTGTACCCATATTGATTGTATGCACCGCAATAATAAGAGTTATATCCAGTTGAAGGATACCTGAGTTCTCTACACATAAAGTCATCTGTTAAGTGTGAATGAGAATAATTGTGATATGCACATAAGTAAAAGTATTGATTGTATTGTGAGTTAGAAAAGGAGTTATTATTTGTGCGTGGGGTTGTATTTATATATGAGTAGTGGTCTTCATCTGGTTCAATTTTGTAGTTTTGTTCTTCTGATTTTATGTAATCGGAGTATCCATTTTCTGATTTCACTTTAGATGTTTCATTGTAGACCGGAGCGTCATAAACATCATCATAAACTGCTTTGGTTATATTACATGCAGAGAATATTAAGCCGATTGCAAAAAAATAGATTACCTTTTTCATAATTTTAGATTTGATTGAAAACATATTATTACCTTTGTTATTCAATAATAGAAAACTTGCAATAATTATACCATAATGGCACAAAAAATAACAACAAG
>Ga0209395_1004297_pt1 | contig 16866 bp, 21 predicted proteins | sample GOMGulsemesocosm_3_FD_184635 | JGI IMG/M metagenome (GOLD analysis project Ga0209395, IMG submission 184635) | Methane-oxidizing microbial communities from mesocosms in the Gulf of Mexico - GOM9D Gulf of Mexico (SPAdes) (version 2) | ecosystem: Environmental > Aquatic > Marine > Cold seeps... | reverse complement strand
AAATCACAGGAGATTACCGTATCAAATCCAACCTATTCATTGCTGCAGAAATGGGAGCCGTTGATCGTACTTCCCAAGAAGACTATTTTAATTTTACCACTAAGGGAGCATATATAAAAGCCGGTATCAATTTTAATGCTTATAAAAACTGGTTGGACATGCAAAATGAGATTTTTGTAGGTTTACGCTATGGCTTTAGTTCTTTTAGTCATACTATAAACAGCATTACTCCAAACCAACACGGCAACTATTTTTCTGGTGAATCCATTACTGACCCCATCAATTATGATAATTTAAGCGCACATTGGGCTGAGTTCATTTTTGGGATAAAGGCAGAAACATTTAAAAATTTATTTATTGGTTTTAGCGTGAGTCTTAAAGGCGTACTTAGTCAGAAAGAACCAGAGAATTTTAAAAACATGTATATCCCTGGAGTAAATTCGGTAAACCTAAATAATAACGGGGTTGGATTTAATTACACGCTCTCCTATTTGATTCCGTTTTCAAAGAAAAACAAATAAATTTTGTAAATTTATAATCCACTAACTAACAGATTATGCAAAATATACCGAGTGTTGACTTGTCAGATTTTTTATCTGGCGATTCGAAAAGAAAGGAAAAATTCGTTTTAGAAATTGGGAAGGCCTATGAAGAAATAGGTTTTGTAGCCTTAAAAGGACATTTCTTAACAGATGAGCTGACTGACAATTTATACAGCGAAGTGAAAAACTTTTTTAACTTACCTGAAGACACAAAAAGATCCTACGAAATTGAAGGAATTGGAGGGCAACGTGGTTATACCTCTTTTGGAAAAGAAAGTGCTAAAGGAAAAACAGAAGGTGATTTAAAAGAATTTTGGCATTTTGGTCAAGAGGTTGAAAATAATGAAGCACTCAAAGCTGAATACCCAGAAAATGTAACCGTAAATGAATTAGCTCATTTTAATAGTACTGGTCTAGAGACCTATAAAAAATTAGAAAAAACAGCGACCTATGTACTGAGAGCATTAGCTATTTATATAGGGCTAGACGAACGCTATTTTGATAATTTCATAGTCAATGGAAATAGTATTTTACGCCCTATCCACTACCCTCCTATTGTAGGAAAACCTAAAGGAGCCGTTCGTGCAGCAGCACATGGAGACATCAACTTAATTACATTATTAATGGGAGCCTCTGCTGCAGGGTTGGAAGTACAACATAAAAATGGCAACTGGATTCCTGTAACCGCATTGCCAGAACAATTGGTAATAAATGTGGGTGATATGCTAGAGCGATTGACCAATAATAAGCTCCGTTCTACCATCCATCGTGTGGTAAATCCACCTGAAAGTGAGTGGGGAAATTCACGTTTTTCTATTCCTTTTTTCACACACCCTATTGGCGACATGTCATTAAATTGTTTAGAAGAATGCATCACTGATAACAATCCTAAAGCATATGAGGACATTACAGCAGGGGAGTTTCTAAATGAACGTTTAAAAGAATTGGGACTCATAAAATAACAACAGCAACATGCAAAAACAAATAATCCCCCTATTCTCATTCGGTATCTTTTTAGTTATTGTAGGCTTTATCGGAAAAATGACGGATTGGAACCAAGCAGATTTAATCCTCTCCATAGGATTGCTTTTTGAATTATTAGCCGCCATGATTTTTATTTGGCAAAAGATAAAAAAATAATGAATACCACCAGTCCTTCACAATATGCATTAATGGGGATGATGGTCCTATTAGGATCTGTAAAAATTAAAGAATCTTGTCACTGGTGTGGCATAGGCTTAATTGTAATTGCAGGACTGATATTTATAGTAGCAATTCATAAATATTATACACAAAAAAAATGGCGAAAAAGAAATTAAACAGTCTAGAATCTCTCGGAGGTTTTGTTTTTTCAACAGATAACGATTTTGATTTTAATAAAGAAGAGGCTACAGAAACTGCAGCACCAAAAGATCAAACTCTAGAAGCATTATTCTCCAATAAAGGACGCGGAGGAAAAACCGTTACCGTAATTCGTGGTTTTGAAGGAACCGATGAAGATTTAAAAGCATTAGGAAAGAAATTAAAGACTAAATGTGGTGTTGGAGGCACCGTAAAAGACGGAGAAATTATTATTCAAGGTAAATACAGGGATAAAATAATGGAAATTCTAAAAAAGGATGGGTATAATGTAAAACGTGTAGGGGGTTAAGCCTTATAGTTATTAACAAATTCGTGAATTAGTCAACATTATTTGTACTTTCGAAAACTCAATTGTATTGAGATAATTTAATAGAATAATACGAATAATTATGAGCAGAATAGCCGATTCAGAATTAATATTGAACCCAGACGGGAGCGTTTATCATTTAAACTTATTACCAGAACATATAGCCACTACAGTAATTTTTGTTGGTGACCAAAATAGAGTTTCAAAAATCACTAAGCATTTCGATTCCATCGAATTTGAAATCCAAAAACGTGAATTTAAAACAGTTACGGGTAATTATAAAGGAACTAGAATGACAGTGATGTCTACAGGAATAGGTCCAGACAACATTGATATCGTTATTAATGAATTAGACGCGTTAGTAAATATCGATTTGAAAACTAGAACTCCTAAAACAACCCACACTCAACTTAAAATTGTTAGAATCGGAACTTCAGGTTCGTTACAAAGTGACATCCCTGTAGATAGTTTTGTCTTAGCCAAATATGGCCTTGGATTAGATGGTATGTTGCATTCGTACGACTGCGAATCTGTATTAGAACAAAATATGGAAGATGCTTTCATAGCACATACTAACTGGAATAATCGTAAAGCAAGACCTTATATTGTACAAAATAGTACTTCATTAGAAGCACAATTAGCCGACGATCAATTATTCCTTGGAATTACAGCCACTGCGCCCGGATTTTATGGTCCACAAGGTCGCGTATTAAGATTGGCTATAGAAGATGCAGGATTAAATAACAAAATTGATAGTTTTGAATTTGAAGGTACAAAAGTAACCAACTTAGAAATGGAAACTTCCGCTATTTATGGGTTATCAAAATTATTAGGACATAAAGCCTGTTCCTTAAATGCAATTATTGCTAACCGAGCGAATGGTACCTTTAGTAAAGATCCTTACGCATCCGTAGAAAAGTTAATAGAATTCACCTTAGATAAGTTAAAAGATTAATTATTTTTTATATTTTAGTCGTTGAAACATATAAATCTAATAAACATGAAAAAAATCGGAACGATTGCAATAGTAATTGCATGTTTAACGTTGTCATCTTGTGGGTCTTACAATGCCGCTGGATGTGGGTTAACTAGTGATGCTGCTACTATCCCCCAACCAATCGAAATTCAAGACACTATAAGTGCTGAAACCGTTTAATAAAAAAAGAAAAAAATATCATGATAAAGAAACTCCTGAAACCTGTATTAATTTTAGGCATATTGCTATTATTTATTGGCTGTGGAGCAAAAAATTGTGGTTGTGGGCTAACAAGTGAAGTTGATACTAATAAAAAGTTAGAAAAAACAACTTCAATACAGCTAAAAGATATAGAAAACACGAAATAGTAATTACTACTTCGTGTTTTTTTTATGTTTCACGCTAAAAATCATTAAAAGATTTCTCTTAAAACATCAATTAGTTTTTTCATCGTAAAGATTTAGTTAGATTCGCAGTATTAATAATCTACTGAATGAACTTCCATACGTTTACTACACACATAAAATCATTATCTGACCTACCTTTAGGAGGGCTTCCAATCTTGTTGGAAATGGCTCCTGAAATTCGAAAAAAAGTACCTGAAAATTCTATCGCCGGTAAAAATCCAAGAAAAGCAGCTGTATTGGCTATTTTTTATCCTAACAAGGCACAAGAAACTTGTTTTTCACTTATGGAAAGAGCCGCTTATAATGGAACACATTCTGCTCAAATAAGCTTCCCTGGAGGAAAAGTTGAACCTACAGACAAGGATCTTCAACATACTGCACTTAGGGAAACTGAGGAAGAATTTGGAATTTCAATTGAAAGTATTACCGTAATAAAAGAAATGACGACGACGTATATTCCTCCAAGTAATTTTTTAGTAGCACCATTTATTGGGATTTGTAAAACTACCCCGGTATACATACCAAATAACGAAGTAAAGGAAATATTAGAAATAAAAGTTTCCGATTTGCTAAACGAAGAAAATAAAACAAGTACCGTAATTAGTACGCCTTATCAAAAAAACATGGAAACACCTTGTTTTATTCTAAATGGACATACTGTTTGGGGAGCAACCGCCATGATGCTAAATGAAATCAAACACATGTTAAAACATGCATAGTTGATTTTTCTTTTGTATTTTAGCGCCAACTAAAACTAAACTCATTCATGGCACTATTTAAACGAAACCCGTTTGGTCATATCTTATTTGTTAAAAGATGGTTGATTCGAATTTTTGGAATCGTATCGCATGGACGCTACAGGCGTTTTAACAAATTACAAATTGAAGGTTCTGAAATATTACGCGATATCCCAGATCAAAACGTACTGTTTGTCTCAAACCACCAAACATATTTTGCAGATGTTGCCGCAATGTTTCATGTCTTTAACGCATCACTAAAAAACAGAGTGGATAGCATTAAAAATATTGGATATATTTGGGATCCCAAATTGAATATTTATTTTGTGGCAGCAGCCGAAACCATGAAAGCAGGGTTGTTACCCAAAATATTTGCTTACATAGGATCTGTTTCTATCGATAGAACATGGCGTAGCTCTGGAAAAAATGTAAAAAGACAAGTAAAAATGTCTGATATTTCTAATATTGGAATGGCATTAGAAGATGGTTGGGTAATTACCTTCCCGCAAGGAACCACAAAACCTTTTAATCCTATTAGAAGAGGAACAGCACATATTATTAAAACATATAAACCGGTAGTTATTCCAATAGTAATAGATGGTTTCAGACGTTCTTTTGATAAGAAAGGCTTGTTAATAAAAAAACGAGGGGTCTTACAATCTATGGTTATAAAGCCACCACTAGAAATAGATTACGAAAATGATGATATTGCTAAAATAGTTACCCAGTTAGAAATGGCTATTGAACAACATCCTGATATGTTAAAAGTAACTCCGGTAGAGCAATATGCTAAAGAGGAAGCCGCTTTAAATAAAAAACGTAAATTTTGGAGTACCTATTAAACTAGTTATAAGTTAAAAGCTATAAGTTAAAAGCTATAAGTTGTAAGTGCTAACATAACACTTACAACTTATTACTTATTACTTAAAACGTACTAATTAATTTGCCATCCAAGCGGTTAACATCCAAATAGTTTTCTCTTGTTCCGCTATAAAATCACTCATCATAGCATTGGTTCCTTCATCTTGAGCATCACCAGACTCTTCTAATAAAACTCTTTCAATTTTCAATAATTCACTTAAAGAAGCGAGTACAAGTTCCACCGCTTCAGTATCTTTTGAAACGTTTTTACCTACAGGGATAGATGCTACCTTTAAATAATCATCAAAGCTATGTAATGGAGTACCTCCCAACGTTAAAATTCGTTCTGCAATCATATCTACCTTCTCCTGAGAGTCCGTATACAACTCTTCAAACTTCACATGTAACTCAAAAAAAGACTTTCCTTTAATATTCCAATGAAGGCCTCTTAAATTTTGATAATAAACTTGAAAGTTTGCCAATAAACTGTTTAAATTTGTCGCTAATGCGGTTGATTTCTGAACATCTAGTCCAATACGTGTTGTATTCATTTTTATAAATTTTAAATTTCTATACTGCAAATTTGTTCAAAAAAAACAGGAATAAACCATAGCCATAATCAATAGTTTTAATATCTTTATCAAATAAATTTATACCCATGACAATTACCCAGTTAAAATACGTACTCTCTGTAGCGGAATACAAAAACTTTACCATTGCTTCTGAACATTGTTTTGTAACGCAACCAACCTTGAGTATGCAGATTCAAAAGCTAGAAGAAGAATTAGAGGCAAAGATTTTTAACCGCAATAAAAAACCTATCCAATTAACCAGCATTGGAGAAAAAATAGTGTCACAAGCGAAAATAATTGTTGATGAAAGTAATCGTATCATAGATATTGTAGACCAACAAAAAGGATTTATTGGAGGTGAATTTAAACTAGGAATTATCCCTACAGTCATGCCTACTTTACTTCCCATGTTTTTGAAAATATTTATTAGAAAGTACCCCAAAGTTCAATTAAAAATAGAAGAACTAACTACAGAAGAAATCATTAAAAAACTACAAGATGGGCATATAGATGCTGGTATAGCAGCGACTCCATTGGAAAATGACGCTATTAAAGAACAGGTACTATACCATGAGCCTTTTGTAGGATATGTACCCCAAGAACATCGTTTGTACAACGAAAACAAAATTAACATAGGTCACCTAGATATTGACGATATTTTACTTTTAGAAGATGGCCATTGTTTTAAAGACAGCGTCGTAAATTTATGTAATGCCTACAGAAAAAATACTAGTAGTCATTTCCAATTGGAAAGCGGAAGTTTCAATACCTTGATAAAACTATCAAAAGAAGGTCTAGGAATGACTTTATTACCATATTTACAAACGTTAGATCTAGGAGAACAAGATTGCAAGAGTCTAAGAGATTTTGAATCTCCTGTACCTGCAAGAGAGGTAAGTTTACTCTACCATAAGTCTCAATTAAAAATACAACTCATAGAAGCGCTAAAAAACGTAATAGACAGTGTTATAAGGGGTGCAATATCCTTTAATGATATAAAGATTATAAGTCCATTGCAAAAAAAAGGAGCTTAAAAGCTCCTTTTATCTATATGTTCTACTAGAGGTATACAACCATTTAATTCCGGTTTATTTCTAGTAAATGATTCTAACCATAAATAAAGTTCTGTTATTTCAAAAGGTAATAACCTTTGTAATGCTTTTTCCAATTCATTTGTAAATAACTCTTTATTGAAGCTTACTTTTTTGAGTATGGTCTTCGTATACTCGAACATTGCTCTTGCCATGAATAAATTGTTTTTAGTTGGTTAATTTAAAAACGAAATCATAATTAAATTATTACGCTAATTTAATAAATAAAATGCAAATTTGAAAAAATTTAACTCTTTATTAGAAACAATTAATAAAACTTTATAATTTATTTACTTTAGCTATAAGTTCAATCGCAATAGTTTCTAGATCTTTACTAATCGCTTTAAAATGGCTCTTTTTATTCGCTACATTTTTTTCAGATACTTTGGTCAATAATGAGTCAAATGCATCAAAAGCTTCATTTATAATAGCCTCTGTATTAACAGTCTCTTTTTTAGGATTTTCTAATTCCCAGATATAACACTCTTCAATAATGTCTCCTAAAATAAAATTAATATCCTTTTTTAAATTTTTTATACTTGCCATAATTTTATGTTTTTTAATTTTCTACAAAATTACATTAATTACATTAATTTTTTACGCTTTTAGCTTACAATTCTTTCAATATAAAAGAACATATCCCCTATCCTTTTAAAAAATCTAGTGCCACAGCGATATGTTTTTCCGCATGCATCATATCATCAAAAATATATTGAATCACTCCTTCTTTATCAATGATGTAGGTTACTCTACCAGGTAACATCCCCATGGCAGATTTTGAGACCCCAAATAATGCTCTCACCTCATTTTTTACATCTGCTAATAAGGTAAAAGGTAATTGATATTTTTCTTCAAATTCTTTATGTGACTCCACAGAATCTTTACTAATTCCAATAACTTTTACATTCAAATTAGCAAACGCTTCAAACTCATCTCTAAATTTACAAGCTTGCTTTGTACAACCAGGAGTATCGTCTTTTGGATAAAAATAAACCACAACTGACTGTTTCCCAATGAAATCATCACTTTTAAACAATGTATTATTTTGATCTAACAGTTCAAAATAAGGAACGTTATCTCCAACTTCCAGTCCTTTTTTTTCAGGAGAATTTTTAAAAATCTTTAGCCCAATAATTCCTGTTATAACTGCAATTGCTATAATAATTAATTTCTTCATATACTTAAGTTTTGTACAAAGGTCGGTTTTTTTGACAAATTTCCATTGTTATGCATAAAACTAGTAGTAAATTGTTAATTTTACAGCCATGAATACATTTATAAAGAATTTACCGAAAGCAGAACTACATTTACATATAGAAGGGTCCTTTGAGCCTGCGTTAATGTTTGAAATTGCTAAAAGGAATAATATTAAAATTCCATATACTTCCGTTAAGGAAATAGAGAACGCTTATAAATTTGATTGTCTACAAGATTTTTTAGATATTTATTACCAAGGAGCAAGTGTACTTATAAAGGAGCAAGACTTTTATGACCTGACTTACGCTTACTTAACTAAGTGTGCATCAGAAAACATTAGACATACAGAAATTATGTTTGACCCTCAAACACATACTGAAAGAGGGGTTTCTTTTGAAACTGTAATTACAGGAATTTCTAAGGCGGTAGAAGACGCTAAGCAAAACCTAAATGTTTCTGCATTACTTATTATGAGCTACTTAAGACATTTAAGTGAAGAAGATGCTTTTAAAACACTCAAAGACTCGCTTCCTTTTAAAGATAAAATTAAAGCAGTCGGTTTAGATTCTTCAGAAAAAGGAAATCCACCAGAAAAATTCATCAATGTATATAAAGCCTCGATTGAAGCTGGATATATTCCCGTGGCACATGCAGGTGAAGAGGGTGATTCTACCTACATATGGGGTGCTATCGATGATTTAAAAATTCAACGAATAGATCATGGAAATAATGCATTACAAGATCCTAAATTAATTTCTGAAATAATCAGTAGGGATTTGGCATTAACAGTATGCCCATTATCTAATACTGCTTTAAAGGTGGTAGACGATCTAAAAAACCATCCCTTAAAGAAAATGATGGATTTGGGATTAAGTGTCACCATAAATTCTGATGACCCTGCTTATTTTGGAGGCTACCTAAACAAAAATTATAGCGACATACAAGAAGCTTTAAACCTTACAAAAAAGGATCTTATAGGACTTGCATGGAACTCTTTTAGATATTCTTTGTTAAATAGTGAAGATAAAGAACAATATTTACAAGAATTATTCGATTATTATCAACGACACATTAAATCATAAAAAACCTTACCCATGAAAATGAAAATTCTCTTTGTGCTGTTATTACTTTCAATAAGTATAAATGCGCAAACAAAATCAGCCGAGGTTAAACAAAGTTTAGATAATGGTACTATCGAAAACCAGTTTGACTATTTAATTAAAAAATCAGGTCGTTATCAAGAATTTAAAGTGATAAAAAAAACTTGGGTTTTTAAAATGAAAGATAATGTACTTGATTCTATAAAAGCTTTTAACACAAAAATATCCTCTCAACAGGAAGAAATATCGAATCAATTAAACACCATTAACGAGCTAAACAGTAAGGTTAATGAAGTGACAAAGACTTTAGAAAACGTAACTCTTGAGAAAAATAGCATGCAGTTATTTGGCATTAATATGGACAAACCTGTTTATAATAGTTTGCTGTGGTCAATAATTGGAAGTTTAGTTTTAATAGCAAGTATCTTTATTTTCAAATATAATAATAGCAATCAAATCACATCAAATGCTAAACAAAAATTAGCAGATTTGGAAGATGAGTACACCCAACACAGAGCATCTGCCATAGAACGAGAGCAAAAAGTCCGTAGGCAATTACAAGATGAATTGAATAAAAACAAAAAAGACTAATACGTCTTACCTATTTTTCAAAAAGCCATTTAAATATATTTAAATGGCTTTTTTTTCATTTTCTTTTACTTTCTAAAGAGACTTTTGTAAGTTTACAACAAATTATGAAAAAACACATCACTTCCTGCTTTTCTGTATTTATGGCCATAATAGTCCTTGTGTCTACTATGTCATTTACAGTGAATATCCGTTACTGTGATGAAAATGTTATTGAAACTTCCTTAAATTCTAATGATGATCCTTGCGCAACAGACGATATAAGAGCCATCGAAGACTGTTGTATTCCTAAAAAGGATTGTTGCCAAGATTCCGAAATAGTATTTGAAGGTCATGAAGAATTAAGAATTCAAAATTCTAAGGAATTAAAGATTCAGAAAACATACCTGCAAGCACTTCTTGTGGATACATTTTACCCTGCTTATAAAGCTACCGTAAAAAATAAAGTACATTATACCAGCTACGCACCTCCCCTAATTACAAGAGATAGACAGCTGATACATCAAGTGTTTCTAATTTGATCTAAAGCTTAATTTTCACTGTGCCAAGTCTTTCTTTTACTTGCACAACTCTTTATTTATTTAAAATTTTAATTTACAACAACTTGAAATATATTCAATTTTTGTTGTTCTTTCTAACATTCTCCCTATCTGCACAAACAAGCATTGAAGGTGTCATATTAGAAAAGACAGCAGACAATAAAACCATCTCCTTAGCCGGAGCCACCGTATATTGGAAAAATACTACGGTAGGAACTACCTCTGATTTTAATGGAAACTTTAGCATTCCATACAGTGCCAATTTTAAACATCTAATTATTAGCTATATTGGATACGAAACAGCCACTATAAACATCAATTCTACACAAAAGAGGAACTATTTTTTAACTGCCACGAGTCAATTGGACGAAGTAGTATTAGAAACACGTAAAAAAACGTCTTCCCTTTCTTATTTAAGCCCCGTACACGTCATTAATGTAGACAGTAAGGAACTTTTAAAAGCAGCCTGCTGTAATTTAGCCGAAAGCTTCGAAACAAACCCTTCCATTGATGTGAACTTTGCCGATGCCGTTTCTGGTACTAAGCAAATAAAAATGCTTGGTCTCACCAGTCCATACTTACTAATTACAACTGAAAATATCCCCTCCATTAGAGGAGCTGCACAAGCCTATGGGATGAGTTTTATACCTGGAACATGGGTAGAAAGTATTCAAGTAACAAAAGGAGCTGGAAGTGTTACCAATGGTTTTGAAAGTATCGCTGGACAAATAAATGCAGCATTAAAAAAGCCGTTAAATGATGACGATTTCTTTTTCAATGCCTACACATCCATGGACGGTAGAAATGAGCTCAACACCCATATAAACACTAAATTAAGTGATAAATGGGATACTGGAATCTATGTTCATGGAAATTTGAGAGATAAAAAATCTGATAATAACAACGATAATTTCTTAGATGCCCCATTAGCAAAGCAAGTAAATATCATGAATCGCTGGCAGTACATTAACCCCGATAACGGAACCATTGCCTTTATCAATTTTAAATATTTAAATGATGATAAACAAGGGGGAGAATTAGCTTTTTCTCCAGAGACTGATAAACTAACCAGTAATTACTGGGGTTCTAAAATTAACACGGATAGATTTGAAGCTTCCGCAAATATAGGCTTCGTTAATACGGATATTCCATACCAAAAACTAAGTGTACAATTGGCCTTAAGCCATCATAAGCAAGATTCCTATTTTGGGCTAAACAGTTATGACATTGAACATCAAAGTATGTACAGTAATTTTATATATAGCTCCATTATATCTGATTCTAGACATCAAATAAAAACAGGGCTAAGCCTTACGTATGATGATTATGATGAGGACGTGAATAATCAAAATTATGCCAGAGTAGAAAAATCAGTAGGTGGATTTTTTGAATATGCCTTTGATGATTTAGACGCTATTACCTTAACTGCAGGAATCAGACTAGACCATCATAATTTACTTGGAACATTTGTAACACCACGTTTTCATATGCGCTATGCCCCCTGGGAAAAATCAGCGTTTAGAATGTCCTTTGGACGTGGAAAAAGAAGTGCCAATATATTTACAGAAAACCAAAAAATGTTTGCAACTTCTCGGAAAATAAACATCCAAAATTCTGGAGGTAAGATTTATGGGATGAACCCAGAAACAGCTTGGAACTACGGAGTTTCCTTCTTACAAGGATTTAATATACTCGGAAGAAAGGCGGATATAACATTGGACTTTTTTAGGACAGATTTTAAAAATCAAGTCATTGTGGATTGGGAAAACCCTTTAGAAATTAATTTTTATAATTTAGAAGGAGAAAGTTATGCCAATAGCTTTCAAGCAGAGTTTAATTATAGTATTTCTAACAATATGGATATTCGTATGGCATATAAAAATTATGATGTTAAAACGACTTATAATGGTTTAAAAAAAGAAAAACCATTGCTTCCGAAGCATCGTTTTTTTACGAATGTTTCTTTGGAAAGTAACTTAAAAGAAAATGGTGCTCACTGGAAATTTGATGTCACCTATAATTACTTAAGTAAACAACGTTTTGCCAGTAACAGTGAAAGCCCTTTAGCATACCAAACTGGAACATCCACTCCTACACTATCCACTGTAAACGTACAGGTCACTAAAATATTCTCGCCCAAATTCGAAATCTATTCAGGAGGAGAAAACATCACCAATGTACGTCAACATACACCTATAATTAGCGCGGAAGATCCTTTTGGCGCCTATTTTGATAGCACCCAAGTATATGGCCCTATTTTTGGAGCTTCATACTATATAGGTCTGAGATATAAATTGAATAAAACAACTACAAAATAAACAGAAAACATGAAAAATATAATTGTAATACTCGCACTTTTTATTGGAACAATAGCAAGTGCTCAAAACAAAAATGAACGTGCCACTATAGATGTAGATGGTGTGTGTATGATGTGTAAGGACCGTATAGAAAAGGCCTGTATTAAAACAAAAGGTGTAAAATCAGCTTTTTGGCATCCTAAAACACACGAATTAAAATTAATTTACAATGCACGAAAAACAAATTTAGATAGCATTAAAAAAAGTATTGCTGCTGTAGGACACGACACAAAAACCTTAAAAGCGACTAAAGAAGCGTACAATTCTTTGCATAATTGTTGTAAATATCGTGAGCAAAGTGTCATTGATGATCATAAAGAAGAGTAATAGCTTCGAGTTAATATCAAAAAAAGGCTGTCAAAATTGACAGCCTTTTTACATTACCTTTCCTTTTTCAAAATAATAAATCATGGTATTATTTTAGTGTAAAAGGAACCTCCTACAACACCTTATTGATGTTATACATGACGAATCAAACAAACCAATAATACAGCCGTTTCATTCTCATTCTATTCATTAGTAAATAACACTATAAATATATGTTATTTTATCAACATTTATCAAATTATTATACAGATAACATAATTAACCGAATAAAATGCCGTGTTTTAGTCAATTCATTATTAGTATAAATACAAAATATGCTGGGTAAAAAAAAGACTACCATTCTATGGCAGTCTTTTTAAATTTATATTCTTTCTATATTTATGATCGCTTTCTAAGCATAAAATAAAGTCCTATTAACACCAAAGGAATACTTAAAACTTGTCCTGTATTAAGTCCCATAATCCAATCTTCTCTACTAGCTACTTGCGCTTCTTTTAAGTATTCAATCGCAAACCTAACAGACCATAAGGAAGCAAAAAAGATTCCAAACAATACCCCGGTTTTCTTTTTAATATCGGTTTTCCAATATAGGAACCACATCACAAAAAAGATTGCCAAATAACTGAAAGCTTCATAAATTTGTGTCGGATGTCTAGGAATAGTCTCTCCTGCTCTTTTAAAGATAAATCCAATGGCTAAATCTGTAGGTTTACCGTAGATTTCAGAATTCATTAAATTCCCCATTCTAATGCAAAAACCAGCAAACGCAACAATTATCGCAATTCGATCTAACAACCATAACAATGGCATTTTTAATATTTTCTTACTATAAATATACAACCCTATAATAATTCCAACAGCTGCACCATGACTTGCTAATCCCTGAAATCCTGTAAATCTGTACCCATCTATAATCCATAATAAAGTTCCTTTTGGGTCCTCTTTAATAGGTAATATAATTTCTAATAAATGATGTTGGTAGTAATCCCAACTGTAAAAAAATACTTCGCCTAAACGCATTCCTAAAAACATAGATAGAATGGTGTACATAAACAACGGGTCCAATTTTTCTAAAGAAACTTTGTCATTTATGAATATTTTTTTCATAAAGTGGAGTCCTACTACGAATGCCACTACAAATAACAAACTGTAATAACGGATACCAAAGCTACCTAAATGAAATAATATTGGATCTGGGTTCCAATTAATGGATAATGTAATCATATTTATACTTATTTATGTTTGTTTAAATTATGTTTATTTTCAGGCACCGGATCGTACCCAGAACCACCCCATGGATGGCAACTAAATATTCTTTTTAAGGCCATCAATCCACCTTTAAAAACGCCATGTTTTTGCAATGCTTCTATAGTATAACTTGAACAAGTAGGCGAATACCTACAACTGGCAGGGGTATAAGGAGAAATAGCCGCTTGATAAAAGCGGACAAACCATATAAATGGAACAGCGAGTATTTTTTTAATATTCCCCACTTAACTCACCGTAAAAGATGTTCCTTCTTTTCCATCTTTTAATTGAATTCCTAATTCTACCAACTCATTTCTAATCTGGTCAGACAAGGCCCAATCTTTATTATCTCGTGCTTCTTTTCTTAATTTAATTAGCAATTCTACAACACCTCCTAATTTATCAGAATGATTGTTATCTGATTCGTTTGGTAAACCCAAAACGTCAAATACAAATGCGTTTAATGTTTTCGTAAACAATTCTAAATCGGAAGCTGTAATCGTCGCTTTACTTTCTTTTAATAAATTTATTTGCTTTACGGCATCAAATAACTGGGCTATTAAAATGGGGCTGTTAAAATCGTCATTCATGGCATCATAACATTTCTGTTTCCATGCTATAACATCAAATGAACTTTCTTTTGATACAGACAACCCAGGTAAAAAAGATATTGCTTCCATTAATTTAGCATGTCCTTTTTCTGAGGCCTCTAAAGCGGTACTAGAAAAATCTAAAATACTGCGGTAATTGGCTTGTAACATAAAGAAACGAACCACTCCTGCAGTAAAAGGTTTACTTAAAATGGTATTTTCTCCTGAAAATATTTCTTCCGGAAGAATATTGTTACCCGTAGATTTTGCCATCTTTTGACCGTTTAAAGTCAACATATTTGCGTGCATCCAATAATTAACTGGGTGAACTCCATTGGTAGTTTTTGATTGGGCAATTTCACATTCGTGATGAGGGAATTTCAAATCCATTCCACCTCCGTGGATATCAAATTGTTTTCCCAAATATTTCGTACTCATGGCAGAACATTCTAAATGCCATCCAGGGAACCCATCGCTCCAAGGAGATGGCCAACGCATAATATGACGTTCATCTGCCTTTTTCCAAAGCGCAAAATCTTGAGGATTCTTTTTCTCTGACTGCCCATCTAAAACACGGGTGTTTTGAATAGAATCTTCTATATTTCTACCAGAAAGGATACCGTAATGTTCTGTTTCATTATATTTTAATACATCAAAATATACAGAGCCATTAATTTCGTACGCCAATCCTTTTTCTAAAATTTCTTTGATAATCTCTATTTGCTCGACAATGTGTCCAGTAGCAGTTGGCTCTATACTAGGAGGAATATTATTAAATTGCTGCAAAATAGTGTGAAAATCCACCGTATAACGTTGGACCACTTCCATTGGTTCAATTTGCTCTAAACGTGCTTTTTTTGCGATTCTATCTTCTCCTTCGTCCGCATCGTTTTCTAGATGCCCTGCATCTGTAATATTACGAACATAACGTACTTTAAAACCTAGGTGTTTTAAATATCTAAAAACCAAATCAAACGACATAAACGTACGTACGTTTCCTAAATGCACATTGCTGTAAACCGTTGGACCACAGACATACATCCCTACATTTCCTTCTACAATTGGTGTAAACTCTTCTTTCTTTTTAGAAAGTGAGTTATATACTTTAAGTTGTTGTTCCTTATATAATTCCATAAAATTATTGCAAATAAATAATGGGTAAAGATACAATTTATTGCAACAAATCGAAAATTTTTAAACTACCAAGAACAGGTAATTTTATGAAGTGGTAACTATAAATTTATTCAATATTAATATCACTATATATCCCTGTCAAAATCAACTCATTAGACGAGTTTTCTTTTAGTTGATACCCGCTTTTAAATCCAACTCCATTGGCAATCGTGTTTTTTAATAAAGCAAATGAACTCGGATTACTAATCTTAGAATCCTTATTCGAAATAATAAATGAATACGGTGTTTTTGCAAAAGTAAAACTTCCTTTTGCATAGTCCAACACTAAATTCAATTGTTTAAATTCTGGTACTAAGTGATGTATAGAAACAGTGCCAAATTTTTGATTCAAATATCCGTTTTCACCCATTTCGTCTATAATAACTTCTCCTGAATTCACTAATAAACTAGCATTAGAAAATGTGCCAAACCAAGCGTATGGCACATTTTTAAGATGAATAGCTCCTGAACTTACACTTTGTATTCGAACAGGCGCATGATTAATAGTTATCTCATGCTTTCCTTCTCCAAGACCTTCCGAAATAAACTTCCCATATGAAATATTTGCAGAAACATGACTGGCACCTTTAGGTAACTTCACTTTTCCATGTCTAATGTTCAAATCAAATTTCATGGAAGATGGCACCATAATTTTCAAGTGTTTCTTTACATGTCCCTTGGTGCTACGACCTGAAGGTTTTAATATTTCATTTTTTATTTTATCCGTTATAATTATTAAAGAATCTCTTTTTCCTTGGTTCCACTCCTTCTTTATAAATTCAACCGATCTCCTTGCATCCTTTCGTATTTTTTCTAGTTCTTTTTTATCAATAAAAACACGATTTTTTTCATTCTTTAGATTATTTCTTAGCTGCTCCATCTCTACTTTTAG
>Ga0209395_1004292_pt1 | contig 16888 bp, 10 predicted proteins | sample GOMGulsemesocosm_3_FD_184635 | JGI IMG/M metagenome (GOLD analysis project Ga0209395, IMG submission 184635) | Methane-oxidizing microbial communities from mesocosms in the Gulf of Mexico - GOM9D Gulf of Mexico (SPAdes) (version 2) | ecosystem: Environmental > Aquatic > Marine > Cold seeps... | reverse complement strand
AGCAAATTGCTAATGGTGTTGCCGATGCTTTTATTCATGTGATTGAGCAATACTTAACTCAGCCACAAAATGCCAAAGTACAGGATAGATTTTCAGAAGGTTTACTTAAAACGTTAATTGAAGATGGACCGTTAACTTATCATGATAATACGAACATTGAAGCACGAAAAAATTTCATGTGGTCGGCAACATCAGCATTGAATGGCTTAATTGGTGTAGGTGTTATGCAAGATTGGTCTACGCATATGATTGGTCATGAAATGACTGCAATGTTTGGTATTGCTCATGGTAGAACGCTCGCTATTATATTACCAAGCTTGCTTAGAGAGCGTAAAAGCCATAAACGCGCCAAACTTATACAGTTTGCCGAACGTGTGTGGGACATTACATCAGGCTCAGATGATGAAAAAATTGACTTAGCTATTGATAAAACAGAAGCGTTTTTTAACTCTCTTGGTATTGTAACCAACTTATCACACTACGAGATTGATGAAGCTGGGATTAATGACATCGTGGCTAATATGGAAAAAATGGGTTTAACACATTTATCAGAAACCGGTGATTTAACTTTAGATATAGTCACAAAAATTTTAACTGCGGCTAAATAGCGTTTTAATAACCTTACATTTTTAATAAGGGCACTTAAGACTAAATTATCATCTGCTTTTTTAGAATGTTTTATCTTAAAATTTAAATTACAGATATTGATGTCGGCTGTAACTCTCGGTAATCGAGTGAGTAAATTATTACAATAGACACTATTAGGCCGGTTCGAAACTAACCGGCCTTTTTATATAACAGCATTAGCTTTTGCAGATAAACTGTTAATCTATAGTCCTTAATTTATTTTTAAGTTAAAGTAAGCTTGCTACTCGCGCGCTCCTCAAAATTTTTCCATGGCCTAAGTTAGTCGTTATATACAATTCTGCACCAGAATCTTTTGCTAATTTTTTGCTCTGTGCAATTGGAGCGAATTTATCATGTTCATCATGTATCAGTTTTATATTGCCATTGAACTTTATAAAATGCTGGCATGCGTTTAATTGATTTACATGCATTTTATCTTGTTCATATACTTCTTGAATTATTTTTTTGAATAGCTGTTGATCAAAACCTGTTCTGTTTACTGTTTCTTGTAGTAAATCGAATGTTTTTAATAAAGGCGCTATCAACATGATGTCGCTATTATAGTCTTTTATCCATTGGCTGTTTGCGATAACAGAAGCGCCCATTGAATGTGCAATAACCATACCTGGAGCTTCTAGCGACTCACTAATGTCATCATAGGCTTGTATCATTTTAGGTAATGAAGATAGCTCCCCTTCACTATAGCCGTGAGCGGGTAGATCAAATGTTATTGTTGAAAAACCTTTATCAGCAAGTTTTTGCATTAACGGCCAAAATTGAAAACCTGAGCCAGACCAACCATGCACTAACCAAATAGGTTTTCCTTCGCCAAACTTATATATTTTAGCGATACCATGCCTTGTAATACAGTCAGTTTGTATAACTTCTTTAGGCCAAGTGTTTTTTCGTTGAACCGGTTTCATTAGCACCTTGCGTGAAAGTTTCATTGCAAGATTAGGCATAGTCACTCTAAGAGACTTGGTGACGATGTTAACCATTTTTTTGGTAATTGGGTGACCATTGCCAAAATAAATACTGCTCATAGTTATGCTCTATTAATTGTGTGGGCGCTATTTTTTACAAGCAACCGCTTAATTTTATGATGTATTACAGCTTACTTTTATGACGGGGTATAAAACATAGAGTGAACTACTTAGAGATATCGCTCTATAAAAAACTAAGGTCTATGGTGAGATAATTTATAAGACTTTTTTCACTGGTAGAAAACTATGCATATTACCTATGTTGCCCTATTTGTTTTTTTGGCTACTTATGTTCTTAATCTTATTTACATTAGTGTATTTTACCATCGAGGACTTGCTCATAATTCGGTAATACTTTCACCGAGAATGAAGCGTTTTGTAATTAGAACAGGGCCTTGGGTTGTCGGGCTTGATGCTATCTCTTGGACTTGTATGCATAGGTTTCATCACGAGCACGCAGATACTGAAGCTGATCCCCATAGCCCACACTTTATGGGTATTTTTGGTTTGTTGATTGGTCAGCTTGTTTCATATAAACGAATTATTATCGCGTTAATTAAGCAAAAACCGAGCTATGTTAGTGTTGTTGCTGATATTGATAGTCAAGTACATTGGTTATATCGAAAAAATCTCTGGTGGTTACCTTATTTAGTTCACCTTGTTATAGCTGTTATCTTCGCTTTAGTCTTTCACAGCCTTTGGGTCGGTGCAGGATATTTTTTAGGTATTATGAGTCATCCTATTCAAGGGTGGTTAGTTAATTCATTAGCTCATTCGAAAGGGTATCGAAACTTTAATACTAAAGACAAGTCGGTAAATAATTTACTTTTAGCATATTTAATTTTTGGGGAAGGTTATCAAAATAACCATCACCAATATCCTAATTCGGCAAAATTTGGTGTCCGTTGGTTTGAGCTCGATTTGGGTTATTGGATTTGTCTAATAGGTGAAAAATTAAGACTGTTTACGCTCAACAAAATCAATGTGAGAAATTCGGATGAGAGCCTTAACGAAATCAACTGTAATGAAGTAAATGACAAAAATAATTCCTTAGTCAGCTCTAAGTGGCTTCGAGTTCAAGTTTTTTACTCTATCTTGTTGTTTGTTTTTATTGGCTTTTTTTTAATTGGCTGTAAGCAAGATGTACAGGTGATAGACGCCAAGCCTAAAGTTATCAATTGGACACTAATTGATAAAGAACAAAGCGAAAAGACTTACCGCGTTATGGGTTCCATTGTAGCCGCACAACATAGTGAACTAAGCTTTGAACTAGCAGGTAAAGTGACTTTTATTCATGTGAAAGAAGGGCAGTTTATTGAAAAAGGAGAGGTAATTGCACAGCTAAACGATCTTGAGTTATTACTTAGTTATCAAAAACAACAAGCTATTATCGAACAAGCAAAAGCGTTACAAATTGAAGCTAATAATGAGCACAAGCGCAGTGAACGTTTGTTTAAGGAGAAATTGATTTCTCTTGCTGATTTAGATGATGCTCGTACTAATCACCTAGTTGCTAGTAATCATTTGACCGTGACATTGGCACAGTTAGAAATTATAAATAATAATTTGAAAAAATTAGTACTTTTGGCGCCATTTTCAGGGATCGTCGCAAGAAAGTTTATTGAACAAGAATATAATGTTGCTGTCGGTCAGCCAATTGTTAGGTTAGATAATGAGCAAGGATTTGAAGTTGAGTTCTGGCTCTCTCAACGGTTAATTAATCAGCTTGAAATAGGCCATGTTGTTGACATTAAAACTCGACATATATTGAAAAAACAGATTACTGATCTTGCTGTAATTACCGAAATTTCTCAAATAAACAAAATAAATGCTATGGCATTAGTTACCGCCAAATTAAGCGGGAAAACTCAAAATATCTTCAATGGCGATTCGGTTCAGGTCATTTTTTCTCCACAAGCTAACAGCGCTAAGATAAAAACCAAAAGCGCTGGCATATCTGCTCCAGCTACAGCTGTTAATATAAGTGCTAAACAAGAATATAGTGTTTTTAAATATAATGATAAAACCAAGCAACTGGCTGAAATTGTCATTAATAATGTATCTTTTGAGGGGGATTCAGTCTTTTTTCATGGACAATTATCACGTGGAGATATCATTGCTTCTTCTGGTGTAAGCCTATTAAGAAATGGGCAGCGTGTGCAACTTAGACGCGTCAAGAAATAATTCAGTGATGTTTACTAAGTTATTACTCAGCCATCAAAAAACAATTTTTGCTTTGATACTAATCCTCTGTATTAATGGCATATATGCCTACTTTGCTATTCCTTCACAAGAGAACCCTACCGTTTTAGTAAGAGAAGCTATCATAACTACTCATGCAAACGATATGTCTGCTTTGCGAGTTGAAAACTTTATTACTAGACAATTAGAAAATGAGCTGCAAAGTATTGATGAAATAAAACTTATGCGATCAACATCGAGTAATGGTTTATCTGTTATACATGTTGAGCTTTATGATAAATATTTCGAACTTGATGTTATTTGGCAGCGGATCCGCAATAAAATAAAACAAGCCCACACCTTGTTACCTGAAGGTATTGAGCCATCAATCGTCAATGATGAGTTTGGTGATGTTTCAGTAATGAATATAGCTATTACGACTGAGGGCATCAAAGCAGTTGATCTCAACCAGACAGTAAAAGATATACGGGCTTATTTGTATGCTATTGATGGAGTAAGTAAAATATCCATTGTTGGTCAGCAACAGGAAAAGATTTATTTACGTATTAAGCATGATGTTTTAGCGCAATACTCGCTTAACCGCAGATTAGTTATGGAGCAATTGCAAGAGCGCAATATTGTCTTCGGCGGTGGCCGGCTTGATAGTGGTGAACGATCATATATTTTAGAGCCGTCGGGTAATATCGATCAATTAACTCAGCTTGAAAGTGTTCTTATTTCTCTACCTAATAGTAATATAACTATTCCACTTGGCATATTGGCGAATATTACTCGAGAAATTCAAACCCCTAAAACGCTAGCTGCATACTTTAATGGAGAGCCTGCAACCATGATGTCTATATTCATGGAAGAGGGCAGTAATATTCGCGATTTCTCGCCTAAGTTACGACAAGCAGTGGAAGTTATTGCTGAAAAGTTGCCCGTTGGATTTACTCTGCACTTTGCTAGTGAACAGCTTACTCAAGTTAATACTATTATTGACAATGTCTCGATAAATATTTTGCAATCGCTTGCCATTGTTTTAGTTGTTGCCATGTTGTTTTTAGGATTTAGAACAGGTTTGATTGTTGGTATTAGTGTGCCTTGTGTAATGTTAATTACATTTGCAGTAATGCTAAAGTTTAATGTGGTGATGGAGCGTTTGAGTTTAGCAACTTTAGTTATTTCTTTAGGGTTATTAGTCGACAATGCAATTGTTATAGCTGAAGACTTTAAACAAAAACTTGGTCAGAATTTTTCAAGAAAAACGGCAATGAGTTGCTGTATTAAAGAGTTGTCTTGGCCGTTATTAAGCTCAACGATGACCACAGTGCTGTTTTTTATGCCACTGATTTTGGCTGATCATGTGGCAAGTGAATTTACCCGTTCAATTTCTTTAGTGGTCAGTATCGCGCTGATCTCTAGCTGGTTATTGGCTGTAACGTTTGTACCATTGCTTTGTTATTATTTTATTGCCCCACCAAGCCAATTGAAAGGCAATAATTCCGATAATAATCGGTTAGCTAAGGCTGATGGGGTATTTATTTTTATCAACAATGCATATCAAAACATCCTCATTAGAATAATGCACCATAGATGGAAATTTGTAATATTTACTGTTTTAATGATCCTTGGTTCTATTTCATTAAAAGGGGGAATTACTAAACAATTTTTTCCGGAATCAGACCGTCCACAGTTATTGCTTTATATGGACTTACCTAATGGCAGTTCAATTAGACAAACCGATAAACAGCTCAATCGTATGTTTACATTTCTCAAAGATAAAAATGCTTTCCCCAATATTGTCAATTTTAGTGGTTATGCAGGTCATAATGGCACTCGATTTGTAACGACACTAAACCCTGAAGATCCCAAAGAAAATAAAGCTCTTATTGTCATTGATCTTGATGAAATGTCAGCAATGGATGCAATGATCAAACAGCTATATCGTCTGAGCCATGAGGAGTTCCCATTAATTACTCCAAGAATTAAAAGGATGTTTATAGGTACTTCTGATTCCAATGTCTTACGAGTACAGCTCAAAGGTAATGATAAAGAGTTTATTTACCAAACAGCTCAAACATTTCTTAATAAAATGCATAATTTACCCGGTATGCTTGATGTATCAATGGATTGGGGAAATCGTGTTCAAAAAATCAGCTTGATTGTTGATCAGTACTACGCCAAAAAGCTAGGTATAAGTAATACAGATATTGCTCATTCACTAAGTACTCACTTTGAAGGGGAAAAAATTAGTGTATTTAGAGAGCATGATGAATTATTACCGATTGTTTTAATTGGTGAAGATGAACAGCGTTTTGATTTGACGCTTCTAAATTCAATAAGAATTTATTCGAGCGATAAAAGCCGATCAGTTATTTTATCTGAAGTAGCAGAGTTGTCCTTTGTTGATCAATTTAGTGTTATTGAAAGAGAAGATATGTTTCCTACAGTAAGCATCGATATGAGACATGTCTCATTAACCGCACAGGAGCTTAAAGATATCATCGATGAAGATGTTCAGCTCTTATCTAAAAGTATGCCACTAAATCACTGGCTAGAGTACGATGCAGTCGTCGAAGATACTAAATCTGCTCGTAAAGCGTTAAGTGCCAATGTGCCTTTGGTATTGGTGATTGTGATATTAATATTGATTTGCCAATGTCGCTCTTATCGAAAGGCGTTGTTAATTCTGTTGAGCATTCCTTTAATGTGTATTGGCGCTATTTCAGGTTTATATATAATGGGTGGAAAATTTGGCTTTATGGTGACCTTAGGCTTTTACAGTTTAGCAGGCATTATTATTAACAATGCTATTGTATTGGTTGATAAAATAGATAGAGAACGAAAAGAATCATCGAGAAATGAACTACAGAACATTGTTTCTGCATGTAAGTCGAGAGTAAAGCCGATAATGATGACTTCTTTAACTACTTCGTTAGGTTTGTTGCCGTTAATTATATATAACGACCCTATGTTCTTTGGTATGTCGGTATTACTTTCGTTTGGTTTGATGATAGGAACCTTATTTACCCTAGTGTTTGTTCCTGTGCTTTATTCCTTATTAATGAGAATTGACGTTAAATAGTTTCACCTTACGCCATGTACGTTTTGCTAATTTAGTTAAATTTTTAGTAACAAAAATTAAGCTTAGACATGCCATTTTGATAAGCATAATTAATAAGCTCTACTACGTTAGATAAGTTAAGTTTATGCATTATGTTAGAGCGATGAACATTTATGGTTCGTTCACTATTATTTAAAGTATGAGCCACTTCTTTATTATTTAAACCCAAAACGAGTAATTCAATAACCTGCAACTCTTTAGGCGTTAACTTGTTTTCTCTACGTTCTAATTTTGTTGATAGTGTTTCTGAAATGAAGCATTTTCCATCGAGAACAACGTTAATTGCTTGATGAAAAATATCAATGTCATCACTTTTCAAACATAAACCATCAATTAGACCTTGCTGTAATAATAAATAAAAATTGAAAAAACAATCTTTTGTCGTTGTCACTATGATTTTCATCTTGGTATTCAATTCTTTTAAAACATGCAAACTCTCATGTTTTGGGTCATATAAAATACTATGATCAATCAAAAGCACATCACATTGATTTTCATTGAGGAGTGTTGTTAGCTCTGAAAAATCACTTGGTTTGCTATTAATATCAGCTATTAATGACTCCAAACTATATTGCAAGCCCATTCTCAGTAGTTCTTGCTGCTCTGCTATCACTATATGGCGCATACAGGCCCCTTTAAGCACGTATTAATTTGATAAAGATATTAAAGCACTCAAATAAGGATAAAATATGGAAATAAATCAGCTGAAATTTTTGAACAACTTAGCCATAATTTTTACACATTTCATCATTAGTATCCAAATAGGAGTATATTTAATAATAGAAATAAAGTGTTTAAACTAAAGTAACCACTGACTTTTAAAATTGCGGTTTATGACAAAGATACTGATTATTGAAGACGAAGAAGAAATATCAACTCACATGTCGAAATTTTTAACGGCAGCGAAGTATGAATGTAGCTTTTGTTACAGCGGCAAAGGCGCGGTTGAGTTAGTCAAATCAACTGAGCCTGATTTAGTTTTTTTGGATATCATGTTGCCTGAAATTGATGGCATCGAAATTTGTCGACAGGTTCGAATGTTCAGTGATGTACCTATTATTATGGTAACGGCTAAGACAGAAGAAATAGACAGAATACATGGCTTAGAAGTAGGGGCGGATGACTATCTATGTAAACCTTTCTCTTTACCTGAAATGGTGCTTAGAACCAATGCTATTTTAAAGAGGGGTAAAGTTTATAATGATGAAAAATTTACAGTTAATGAACAAACTTATGAAATTACTTTTGAGCGTAAAAAAATATCTTTAACCTCGTTAGAGTTTTCATTATTTTTATTGTTATTTAAGACACCTGAGCGTATTTACTCGCGTAATCAAATTATGGATTTAGCATACCCAGATTTACGTGATATCTCCGATAGGGCCATTGATAGCCATGTTAAAAAAATTAGGAAGAAATTTAAAGCACAACAAGTTGAAGATAACATTATCGAGTCAGTTTATGGTGCTGGTTACCGTTTTGTAAGCCCGCAAGGCAGCTAAGGATATTATTGTGCGTCGCTATATTTGTTTAATCTTAATCGTTATTACTCAAGTAAGTTTTGCATTTGAAAGTGCAAATTTATTTAGCAAGGAAGAGTTTATTAGCTACTTAGCTGAATTGAAGGAAGTTAAAAATACTTCGCCAAAGTCAGCGATTGAAAAATTTGAAGCTATTGATTTTTCACGCCTAACAGATGATCAAAAATTAAGTGTTATTGATGTAATATTTCCAGCATATATAAATCACAGTAAGTTAGCTAAAGCTGCAAAACTAAATGAATCACTAGAAAAAATTGCTAGCAAAAATAATATAAAAGAACAACAAGTTCAGTATTTTATGAATGATTTCACCATTCGATTTACTCAAGGCAAAGTAGATTTAGCCCTAAAAAGTATTACCAGTGCTAAAGATTTAGCAATGATGCATAAAATAGATAAACTTGAAGCAGAAATTTTAATGTACTTAGGGAACTATTACCGTAGAGCTGATAATTATCTAGAAGCCGTAAATCAATATAAACAGGCATTACTTGCTGCCAAAACAGATGATTTACGTGCACGTATATTATCTCAGCTTGGCTCTGCCAATAGTCGTTTAGGTCGACTTGATGCCGCGATTAATTATCTTCATGAAGCCCTCGAAATTCATGTTAGAAATAATAACTTACTTGAAATTTCTAATGTTTATTATTCCATTGCTAAAGCTAATTTTAATATGCAAAACTTTGATTCGGCTTTAAAAAATTACTTGGAAAGTAATCGTATCGATAAAGAATTAGGCAATGAAAATAATCAAGCATATAGTGCTACGAGTATATGTAGTTTGTATGGTTGGTTTAAAGAATATGAAAAGGCTCAAGAGAAATGTGATGAAGCTAGAGTTATTTTTACCAAGCAAAACTCAAAAGGAAGCATGGTTTGGTTGAATAATTCTATTGGGCAAAGCTATTACCAACAAGAAAAGTTTATAGAACTTGAAGCCTTGATGTCTGACTCCCTTGAACAATATAGTGATGTAACCAGTAAACATATGTTGCTAAATACCCGTTCTCTTTTGGTCAAAGCACTTATTGGTTTAAAAAAATATAAAGAAGCTGAACCCATTGCATTAGATATTTTACGCATCTCAGAAGAAAATAGTTTTGCCAGCCTCTCAGAAAATATATTAGTGATTTTAAGTAAGATATACCTTGGGCTGGAAGAATATGGAAAGTCGACTAAATATGCGCATGACTATATTAAAGTAAGTCGAGAAAGTAGAAAGAAAACTGAAGATAAAAGAGTTGCAAGCCATAAAAATAGCATTGAGTTTATGACTAAAGAAAGGGATGTAGAGCGACTTTCTCATCAAGCTAGCTTAGCCGAAAAAGCGTTAGATTTAAAAAATGAGCAATTAAAGTTATGGGGAAGTTTAACGCTAATCTTTATTATTTTGGTCTTAGGATTTAGTTATATTATTTTGCAGAAAAGAAAAATATCACTAAAAGAAAAAGACCTATTAGATGAGATTATTCAAAAGAAAAACCAACTGCTTGCAGATGTTTCTCATGAATTAAGAACACCGTTAACGGTTTTAAAAATGCAAATTCAAAGCCTTGAATATAATATTGAGAATGATAAAGAGGTTGCATATCAGGCCCTTCACCGAAGAATTAGCGAAATCAACCGCTTAATTGCAGATATTTATGAACTATCAAGGGCTGATGCTGGGGATCTTGAATTGGAAATAGAGACGATTCAGCCTCTACATTTACTTACTGATTGGTGCAACGATACTCAAATTGTTTTTAACGATATTGAAGGCTTAAATTTTACAAGTAATATTAACTTACCTGCAGAGTGTGCTGTTCAAATAGATCAAGATCGTTTTATTCAAGTCTTAACAAATCTAGTCTCAAATAGTCGTCGGTATACGAGTAAACCAGGTTCGGTTAGTTTTAGAGCCCAAGCGATGAAAGGTATGCTAGTTCTTACGATGGAAGATACTTCTCCTGGAGTTGATACTAATGATTATTCTCGTATATTTGAAAGGTTATACCGAGTTGATCAATCTAGAAGTCGTGAGCATGGCGGCTCAGGTTTAGGTTTAGCTATTTGTAAAAGCTTAATTGAAGCACAAAATGGAGATATTTCAGCTAAGGCCAGTTCACTAGGTGGTTTAGATATAGAGATACGTTTTCCGTTAAGTCGATAATAAATAGGAGAGGTCAAGCTTAGTTGGCTCCTTCCGGTTAATCCTCAATAAAATAGTTCAATTGGCTTTACATAAGCTTATTCAATGCTTAAGCCGACACATTTCTTCCACATTTACCTTATAAAGTCCGTATTAACTAACAGAAACTTAATAAACAGTTTCTAAAATTGTCGATCACATACGGTATTCTTTATATGATTTTTAACAAAAATATTTTACTCGCTTTTGTTCTGTTTATAACGGCTTGCGGTGGAGGTGGCGCAGGGGCTCCTGAAAACGAAAAACCGACAGATGTTGCAGTTGTGCCAGCAGTTACTTTATCTTTATCAGTGGATAATGCCGGAGTTCTCGATGAATTTAGCCTCTCATGGGGCTCAACAGATGCTGACTTGTGTACTGCCTCAGGAGACTGGTCAGGTGAAAAAGATACTCATGGCACAGAAATGCTCAGTGAGTCGATTTCCGGTGATAAAGTATATACATTAACTTGCACAGGTACGGGAGGAAAATCGACAACATCTCAAAAATTAAATATATCAAGCTATAAGTTAGACCTATACTACGGTACTAGAGTGCCTTCTTTTATGCCTGCTGCACCTAGTGAATATCAACTTTTTGATTCTACGGTTCAAGTTTATGGTCAAGCGGAAGGGCTAGATCATCAACCAACAGCAGAGCAAGGAGCTGGGAAGTTTATATTTAATCGTGTTTATCGTTCATTTAAGCACGGTATTGAAAATGGTCAGCAGTTTGGTGTTTTTGGTTCATGGTTGAGATCATATGGACATAATTCTATTGAAGGGGGCTTGTGGGTTAATCCTAAAACGGCAGGTCCACAATATTATCCAACACTGCACTTGGCCGGTATAGGTGATACCTACCATAGCTGTAATGACGTAGCTGTTGGTGGTGGATTATACGGACGTGTCTTGGGGGATAAGTGGTTAACAATGCTTCAATTTTCAAATCAAGTGTTAACTGTTCCGGGTTTGAACATTGCTTTTGATATGGAACAAGACTCTTATGAAGAGGATAACGGTATTTGGGTTGGTTATGGCTGGAGTTACTTGAATTTAGACCATCCAAAAAACTATAAGTTTTGGCTTAGCTTTATTGAGTCAAATGACTACCAAGGCCCTATTAACGGATATATTCCCGAGCATTTTAATTGGGTAGATCCACAGAAGATTGAAGATGGAAGTTATGCAATAAAACAATCTGAAGCAGGTAGTGATTTTGGTACATTTGCGACCATGGGCTCAAAAAAAGACTATGGCACAGGAAACGAGAGAATTAACTTAAAAGCTCATAAGCTTGGTAATGATGTTTATTATGTACCAGTAGATAGTTTTCCTAATGCCAAGCAGCGAGAATATATACTTGCTCACCCACAAAGTATTAGCCAAACAACTATGGAAGCCTATTCATTGTCGATAAAGTCAGGAGTGTTCGATGAACCTCTTATTTCAACAACACCATTAGTTTTTAATTCACTATATAAAAGTACTCATAATCAGTTAAAACTCAGAGAGATTATTAATGGTGAAGAGCATCTAAGTATGATCGAGCCTTCATATAGCATTGGTTTTGAAGACTCACTCGGCTATGTTGATTGGAATTACACTACAACAGAAGAAAAATCAGCCTTTGACAGACAAAATGGTTATATATATGTACGGAAAACGGCTGAGAAATGGGATGCGCGTGACGCTGACCCTAATCACTCGCATAGCTATAAAACTGAATTAGTTGAAGCTCCCGATGGTGTTGTCAGAGCACCTAAAGTTAATCATACGTTTTATAACTATAAAGAGCGGGATACTAGTCATCCTGACTTTAAAAATTGGGACGTTACTGGAAAAACTCGTCATCAAACACTGTTACAAAATGGCTCTGTTGTTACCTACGTTTGGTTTAAGTTTATTGAACAACCCGCTATGAAATCTGCTCAACAAAATCATCCTGATGTTTATACTGATGATTATTTATTGCAGTTACAGCGCTATATTGAAAATTTGCATAAAACCACAAATAGCTATTCAAAAGAAAGCCCAGATAGATCTGTATTTATTAATCATAACAGCGAACGTAACCCTAATGAGAAAGGGTTTAACTTAGCAAATATTGACCCCGCACAATTGGTGAATACGCTAGAAGGACAAGAGGCAGGTTATGTTCCAGTGGTAATCAGTGTTTATCACCCTGAGGAGTATAGTAATAATGGTATGGGACTACTTGATGAACCTCACAATGATTGTAAAAACTCAGAGTGGACAGATACTTACTTTCCTGAAATTTAATCGTTTCCTTACTTGGTCACATCTTTTCCACACTTAATTATTAAAATTCCTAAGGCAAGTGAACAGTATTAATACTGTCATTATTTTTAAGACTATCATATAGGAAACATAATGCTTAAATTTATATATAGAGCGATTACTGGCTTAACTCTATTATGGGCAACTACGTCCTCGGCGGGTATTATTTCAGCAGATTCATATACAAATGAATACCATAATCAAATGTACTGGACAAACCAAACCTTAAATCTAGATGTTATGCGTTTGTCATACAGTGATTTATTAAATACTGACGGCTCAAGTTATGGAGAACAAGCTTCTTATGAAGATATTAACACCTATTTAGCCAGTCAAAAAGAATGGCGCTGGGCGACGGTTAGTGAATTCTCTTCGGTTCAAAACTGGTTTGATACAGATCCAGATCATAGAGATTGGACTGAAGCGCAAAATGAAGGGTCAAGTTTGTTTTTTGCATTAAATGGCACAGGACCACGTAACGAATATTTTGCTGATGAAGGTGAGGATTATAACTATGGTTATAGTGCTGATGGTTGGGCATCATGGGATTTAGTGACAGATTTTGGTGTTAATTATGTCTTTCCTGAGTGGTCAAGGCGTGAGGATACTACTTTACGTTATGTCGCTATTGGTGATTATGCCGATACTCATGCGTTAGCTTACACTGACCCTGAAAATGAAGATATAAACAAAGGATGGCATAATCTACCTGAAGATGCAGGACAGTATTATATTAGCTATCAAAGACTCTCGAGTGAATCTGCTAATGCCGCTGCTTTATTGGTACGTACTTCGACAACTCAAGTACCAGAGCCCAGTAGCATTTTTCTGTTTAGTACTTGCTTGTTGATATGCTTGAGGAAAAAATTGATATAATTTCAATATATTGTGTATGATGATATGCGGATAATCTTGTATTATCCGCTTGTTCTCCTATTCGAAATTAATGACTTTTTAAAAACATCTTATAGCCACTTTGTCTATGCGTAGTTTCATTTAAACGGAAGCATAATCTTGGCTGTTGCACCATCTGTTTTATTATTACTAACGGTTAAACGGCCACTGTGCTGTTCAATGATATTTTGACAAAAACTTAAACCAATGCCATGGCCATTATCTTTAGTGGTATAAAAAGGCACAAATAAATTGTCAATATTAGCGACACCTTGACCGTTATCTTTTATTTCAATTATCACTTCTTGCTCATTGTTATTACTTGTTAATAGTGAGATAGCTAACTCAATGCAAATCTCTTTATTGTCAGCACAAGCTTCAATGGCATTTTTAAATAGGTTTATTAATACTTGTTTCAATAATAATGGATCAGCCCAGATATCATTTGTTGCAATGTCTAGATGAATAATTTGTTCGGGAAACAAGCTGATTAACATGTTGGCAAATGACTGACTCTCAAAATACGTTTTTTTAACCGAAAATCGTTGTGTGATATCGCCATAACGATTTACAAACTCTTGCAAAGAGATGCTACGCTCAACGATAATTTTCAGTGCTTGTTTGGTGTTTTCTGGTTGAGAAGGTAGCTCGACTAATGTTTGAGCAAGAGATTTAATCGGCGTTAAAGAATTGCGAATTTCATGACTTAATACACGTATAATTTGTTGCCATGAATTTTGCTGATTTTTACGCAGCAATTTTTCGATATTCGTTAATACCACTAAATGATAGGTTTTTTCGTCTTGAATGAATTGACTTTGTTTAATCTGCCAGCGCGAAGATTCAATTTCATTGATAAATGACCATTGACTATTTTGGTTGATTGATAGCCCTAAACTGTGACTGACACTTAAGCGTTTTGATTGCCAAGGTTGACCGATATATTGGCTGAAAGCACCATTTGCATGACTCAGTTGATACCTTTGATTAAAAATAGCAATTGGCGCATCAAGTTGTTCAATTAAATGATAAATTAATAAAGTATGTTGATCGTACGCTTGTTTTCTATGCTGTAGATCTTCTGATAGTGTTGTTACTTCCTGATTTAAGCTGTGTAGAATGCCTGTTTGGTATTGCTCTCTAGTACGTAAGCTATAATCCTCTAACCGAATAGCCTCAACTAGGTTGGTTAAACTATAAAAGGGGGTAATAATTTTGTAGTAAAAACGTCGTAACCACAAAATTAAAAGCGGTAGAAAAATTGTAAATAAAGTAACGATAACTAAGGTAGATGCTTTAAGCAGTATTAATAGCCAAAATAATAATCCTGAAAATGCTAACAACAACGTTAGCCCAACAGTTTTTAGTTGGTGTTCAAGCGACTTATCGCTGTTAGCTTTTAATGTCATATTTTTCCATACGGCGATATATCGCACTTTTACTAATACCGAGCAATTGTGCGGCTTCCACAGCTGAGCCTTTTGCTTTGTTTAATGCTTGTTTTAGTAGTAGCTGCTCAGCTTGGTCTAACGGCATAAAAGGAATTTCACTGCCTTGTTTGGTATTATTTGTTTTCAAAGGAATATCGTTAGCTGAAATCTTTTCGTTTGAAGATAATAATACGGCTCGTTCCATCATATGGCTTAATTCACGAATATTTCCAGGCCAAGGGTAACTTGTTAGCTTGATTTCTACATCTTCAGCTAACGACATATTTAAACGGTTATAGCGACGGCTATGTTTATTCATGAAATATCGAGCGAGTGGCATAATATCTTCAATACGTTCGCGTAATGCTGGTACGTGAAGTTCAATGGTATTTAAGCGATAATATAAGTCTGGGCGAAAATGTTCATTGGCAATTAACTGTTCAAAGTCTGCATTTGAAGCACTTATTAACCTGATATTACTTTGCTGGGTGATACTTGAACCAACCATTTCAAATTCGTTGGTTTCAAGTACTCTTAATAGCTTTGCTTGTTGGGCAAGTGGAATATTAGCAATTTCATCAAGAAATAATGTACCTTCGTTAGCCATTTCAAACCTACCCATGCGTGTTTCTTTTGCATCAGTAAAGGCGCCTTTTTTATGACCAAACATTTCACTTTCAAACAAAGACTCAGGAATTGCACCCATGTTTACGGTCACTAAATTATGATGGAAACGTGATGACTTTTGGTGAATTAAATTGGCAATAGTTGATTTACCTGTGCCATTTTCGCCTGTAAGTAAAATGGTCGCGTCAGTTAGTGCTAATTGCTCAATGTTGGTCATGAGCTGTGACATAGCGTTTGATTGCCAAATAAGTTCTTCGGCATTATTTATTGCACTTTTTTGATTGTGTTGCTGCAATCTTTGGTTTTGTTTTTTTAAACCAGAAAACTGAATTTGTTGCTTAATGATCTGCAGCAAACGTTGATTATCCCAAGGCTTTTCAATGAAGTCGTTAGCTCCTTGTTGCATTGCTTTAACAGCAACATCGACACTTGACCAACCGGTCATCGCAACAACCGGAATGTTCAGGTTTTCCTTAGTAAGTTTATTGAGAAAGTCTAAACCTTCCTGGCCTGATGTTGTATCCGATTGATAATTCATATCAAGTAATATTAGGTCGACAGTTTGCTGCTTTAATAATTCCATAGCTTCAAAAGGTGAGCTTGCTTCAAGTACCTGATATTGATGGCTGCTAAGCAAAAAATTAGCGCTTAAGCGCACGTCGGCCATGTCATCTATCACTAAAACTCTTGTACTCATTTTTTACTATCTTCCTAATATTTATCTAGATTATATTAATTGAATTTATTTACTAAAAGCTAGTTTTACTTGGTTTAACTGACTCCATTGTGGTTTTGGTTACTCGTAATAATATAATTTACATATGAAGTGGTTATGCAAGGTCAATAACCACTTCATGTTTACCTGTTAAGCAACTGTTGTTTTACTCATTACGTAATGCTTTAACAGGATCTTCATTGATAACTTTGTTTACGGGTAAATAACACGCAATAAAAGATACAAATATCATTAAAGGAACAGTACTTAAAATAGCTAAAATATTAAAT
>Ga0209395_1004291_pt1 | contig 16892 bp, 20 predicted proteins | sample GOMGulsemesocosm_3_FD_184635 | JGI IMG/M metagenome (GOLD analysis project Ga0209395, IMG submission 184635) | Methane-oxidizing microbial communities from mesocosms in the Gulf of Mexico - GOM9D Gulf of Mexico (SPAdes) (version 2) | ecosystem: Environmental > Aquatic > Marine > Cold seeps... | reverse complement strand
GACTATTGGCAAACGCTTTGATTTCAGCCTTAGCCCGTAAGACGTCTTGCTCAATAGTACTGACACGCAAATAGGCACGGATAAATCCCATAGGTAAATCTCCTGCGGTAAGTTTTAGGTTGATTAACTGGACTGGTAAAGTTTGGTTGGTGGTTTGTTCTAAAGTGTACCTAGGGGGTTAGTACAGGTGTGGTATACCCTTTGTTTACTGGTGGTTTGATCGTTGAAGTGGAAATGGTTCTAATAGCGATTTATAAGTGGGTGCGGCTAAATTCTATAATGATGTCTGTTTTGACAATTGAATATATTTATTTTCTTGTCTCACGTCTTTATCTGCCTATATGTTACTTATAACAATTAATTTCTCCTTTGTTTATAATTCAAGATTTGTCGTGGATACGTAAAAAGCGCACTTACTAAAGTTATCACTTATGCCACTATTTAGACCTAATTTATGTATGAATTTATCCTAATAAATAGTCGCATTGCCACCAATGCTGTAGTTAAGTTACGTTTATTGATATGACTTCGCCGCTTAGAGGCCATAAAATCTTCTCTAATATAAAGATCAACGTCCCGATAATACTGTGGGCATAAGTTGGTGACTTTACAATATTTGGGTTATATATGTCTGCTAGAGGGAGTAACTATGGACATTAGGATTATCTAAGTAATGAGTGGTATTTCATCAAGTGTTGAAATGCCATCTGAAACGGTGTCAGAACCACTGACAGCATCCATAATTTTATTGTTAATGGATTTTTTAATATATAAAACGTGTAGGAAAACACCTGTTCTGTATAAAAAGCAGACCAACACTGGTGCTTTAACAGAAAGATCGTAAGAGGTTTTCATCGTAAACAGTTGAAAACTAATTATTAACCCCAAGGTTTATATACTTGCACCCTCCATTTTTGTGAAAATCAATTATTAATTGCGACCACAATTTACTATGAAGAATTATTGCTAATGAATTTTCCTACAGAAAATAAACAACAAGAAATAGGCCGAGTAGCGGGTAAAGTTTATGAATTTATTTCTCCTGTTAAATGGATTAGTACCCCTTTAGCTGGAGACACAGATTTTGGGATTGACTACCAAGTGCAACTCAAAACCACGGGAAATGAAATCAAATACAGCTTTAAACTTCAACTAAAGGGTACAACGCAAAATCTGTATTCTAAATGTGGTAGATTTATTAGTCAGAAATTTAAAGTTGAAACCCTAAATTTATATAAAAACGAAGAAAGTTTAGTTGCTATCGTTCTTGTTGATTTTTCAAAAAATGGATTAGAAGAGTTCGGAGAAAGCACAGCTTACTACTATTTTTTAGAAGATGAGTGGTTTAAAAATAACGCAGATAAATTAAAAACCAACAAATATATAAACATAATAATACCTGTCGATAATATTTTTGATAAATCATTAGAAATCAATGATTATTACCAGGCGCGTATTGATAAATCTCAAACGTTCAATAAGCTGGGCGAAACTATTTGCAAACATTCAGGAGCAGGGTTAGATGCTATAAATAAAATATCTACCTTCATTGATACCAAACCATATATTGTTGATGCACTTATGAATCAAAGTGATGCGCCTTGGATTGACAATCCCAAAGGTAGCATAGCATCAAAATTAAAAGAAATAGATACATCCCTTAATTCTGGAAAAGTGATTGAGGCAACAAAAAAATTAGTTGAGTTGATTGATGACTTGACGGAGATGACTAAAGGTGAATCTGCCGAGTATTACCTATTACAAGGTCGAATACACGAAAGACAAGGTGAGCAAAAAAAAGCAATATCGGCATATGATAAATCACTAAACTTCTCAGACGCACCAAGGTATTTAATTCAGTTTATTGAAGGGCATTTCAAATTAGCTAATCCTTGTAAAAATAAAATAAAGCAATTTTCCAAAAAACTTTCAAATGAAGATCCTCACCAATGCATCCTGAAAGCTAAATGCTTGATATATTTTGGTGAGATTGACGAAGGTTTATCACTTATTGATGAACATCATCCAGATAAATTGGTTAGCAAAATGCTATTACTAATGATTGCTAAGAAATACGATGAACTAGATATTTTGGCTGAAAGTTATAATGTTGATAAGTTGCCTGATGAAAGAAGTAAGTTTTTGTATTACGGAGTAAATGCAAGAAGATTAACGGAAAAGGTTGTTGGTCGAAATTTACATGGCACTACCCGATCTATCCCAGCAACTGGCGAAGTTGGTTATGACAGACAGTTAATGATCAAAGCAAAGGACAATTATGACTTAGCTTGGCTGGCAGCAAAAAACTTAGGGTACCCCAGTGATACCTGTGTTTTGCTTGATTTTAGCATGCTCGTCTATGGTTTTTGCAATCAACACCAATCACTTATTAACCATCTAAAAGAGGTGAACAACGAATCACCTAAAAATATTTATATTATAGAGTGTTATTCTATTTTGTTATTTAACAACGATAGACATCAAGAAAACTATGAGGTATTAAAACAAGTTGATGAATTGAGGGTAACTGAAGCAATACTATTTGCTATTTCTTGTTTTTACCTTAAAAAATATGATGAAATGTTAAATATCGTCAAGCAATTCGAAGCAGAAATAATAAAAAGCAATAATGATCTAACTGCGACAGTTATTTGCTTGGCGGAAGGGGTTGCTGGGGAACTATTCGAAGTTGAAGATGAAGAACGTTATGCCAGAATATTAAGTAAGCTTGAATCCGGTGAAGATTTAAGGCAGGTAAGAAGTTTTATCGAGCTGGCCAATCAAGACAGTGACAACATAGCAAGTCATGCAAATGACCTTTATCGTTATTATAATAAAAACGGTAAGCCGTTTGTCATAGCGTTTCAATTGTTCCCAAACTTTGACACCAGTTCAGCAGAAAGTGCTGATAAAGTAATTGCATTAGGTGATGATATCCTAAAACAAAGGGAGCTAACTGAATCAGAATATTTTCATTTTTGTAATGCTCTTATAGCAAAAGAAGATTGGGACTTTATAGAGGAAATTGCTAACAAACAATTGTCGGTTCGTTTGGTTAATAATCAATGGAATTTTCTAAAAGCGTTAGCACACCATCATCGAGGTGAAGTTGGAAAATCATATAAAGCCTTACAAGAACTATTTAATAATTCAGATGATATTACTACCGATAATGTTATATTTTATACTGATATTTGCTTAAAACTTGGTTTTTTAGACAAAGCTGAAAAGGTCATTAGAGAACAAATATCAAAAACCAAAGATCGCCTTAAAAAGAAACAACTTCTTCATGCCCTCATCCATATCTACACATATAACGGACCTGACTCTTCGAGAAAATACGCTAAAGTTGTTAGCGAGTTTGGCAAGTACGTCGATCAAAATGATGAACAAGAAGAAAGTAATTTCTTAACAGTTACTATGTTTGCTCCTTATGACTTATTTGATAAAACTTACATCGGTAATATACAAAAACGCTACGATAGATTTTTCCAACGTTTTCCTGATTCTATTTATTTACGCAAAGGCAACTTATCGGAAGATGATTCAGCTGACGAGATGATTGATAAGCTAAACAAGCTAACAGGAAATAATAAAGAAAGGGACATACTATTCGAAAACAACAAAATGTCCATAAGAAACGGTACGTTACCAATGCCTTTGTGTTTTCTTCATAAATGTATCAGAGATACAAATGACGTATATCATAGCTGGGAGTTATCAAAAACAGCAGAAAAGAGCCTTTTAGAATATAAAATTATGCATGCACCGCAATCAGTCGGAAATCAATTCAGCGAATTGTGTAAAAGCAAAAAGGTACTGTTAGAAGAAACTAGTCTTCTCACACTGTATGAGCTGAATATATTGTCCATATTTTTAGATAACATTCATGATTTTTATCTATTACAATCGGTGTTTGATAACCTTACGTCAGCCGCACACAACATCGGAGGTAGCATACACTCGGCGACAGCTAAAGGTATTTTAAATCAAATACAACCACATGTAGTTAAGCTAAAATGCATCGCGGATAAAGAAGATGTCGTCAGAACTTATGCTAATCAAATGGCCAATGATGACATTTTGCTACTTACAGATGATATGAGGTTACTTTATTTTGCAGGCATGAAAGTTGAAAAATATCTACATGGAAATAGCATTGATTGTTTGGAATATTTATTGGCGTTGGGGGCTGTTACTCAAGAACAATTTTATCAAAAAACACTGCAATTATGTGATTTAGGATTCTTCTGTATTAATATGAAGTTATCTTTATTAAATGAGATTTTGCATCACAACTATAACCTAAATAAAACTGACGATATCAATTTACTTCCTTGTTACAGTTTGCTCTCTAATATATTTAATTGGAATTATAATCACTCAGCTTTAAAGGTATTATCCAAATTTATTATTAATGAACATGCTTGTTTACCCAGAAAATTAATAGCATCTATTGTTAAACTGAATATTGATAGTTCACCTTCAATAATCTCTGGTAATTATTTAGGTGTGCTCTATATACACTTATCGTTGAATTATCCATTGAGAATTGAAAAAGTTATTTTTGGTGCTAGTCCTAGGCATGTTGAACTTTGGCGTTTTTTTAAGGAGTTATGTAATGAACTTGGAGTTATGCAAACTGAAAATGAACATTTAATTAATATAGTGTCTTTATTAGATGCGCTCCCTAGAGAATCGAGAGACCAAGGTGCTATTTCTGTGAGCGGTGCATTTTTCGAAAATAGTAATCAAATGAAGTTACTATCAGATCTAATTGAGAAAAAATGATTATTTACAATAACCAATGAATGTCGCTTGTATTGCCGATACAAGCCACATTACAGCAAAAAATCTGGTTTCACAGGTTACATTAATACCGCCAGTCATAGCATGGGCTGGCGGAAAATTAAGGCGTAACCATTGACGATACTTCTAAATTTTAGTGTACTGAAGTAAGCTTGGTAAGATAGTTAAATCTATCCAACTCTGCCAACTGATAGTGATGCTCATTGCAGAGATGATTTTTCATTGCCCCCACTTACCTGCCTGAGACTGTTGTGGAAACATGAACTTACTTATCGACAACCATGATTCTAACTCACTGATATCCCCTGTAGCCCTGATATGTTGCCTTAATCTGTTGTATCTATCACTCAAAACTCTCGGCATATAAATCGCGTTTTTACCTCGACCGTAGACTCTGGTTAACGGTATTTCTGCCGCATTCGAGTCGTTTTCGCCGGAGCGTCCAGAGCCACCAGTCCTTGCTAATGAACAATCACCGGCAACAGCATGCCGGAAATGATAGTTATCATCTGAGTTAGGGTTGCGGCAAGGCAGTACCGTTCCTAAGCATTCGGGACAGCTACCCGTAACGCCAGGGCTTGCTTGTATCATACCGTTCTCAACCATTGCTAAATTCATATTAAAATCCTCCATTTGTGCCGATTTCGGCGCTTTCATATTGTGCGTTTAAGTAATCATCAGTTGAATAAACGCCATCTTTATCTATATGCGATGAATTACTCACCGCTTCTCTTATCTGCTCAAGACACCAGTCCTGGTCTTCATCAATACCTTTAATTTCACTCGCCCACTTATAAGCAGAGCATGCGGTAAGTATCGGAATGTGCAGACGACCCGAATGTTCGACTTGCCAAAGCTTCTTGTGAAACGCATTCATGGCATCGCCTTTATTCACCCGCACCGCTGGTACATCAGTATTTAACGGTTGGCTTAACTTTATTGCTTCTTCTGGTATGACTAAGCTGACTGTTTGTAGTTCTTTAGTGATTAAATCTGAGCGCTTCATATTAACTAACGGGTCGTCAATTCCTTGGAATACCGGTGGTTGAATATAGTTGACTTGCGCTGGCCTAAAGACCGCATCGTCGATTAACAGCTGTTGCTCATCAGGCAGATATGAATACCACCGTTTAAACTCACAGTTATCAAAAGGCATCGTTGAAATAAACCACAGGTGTAACCTTATACCAGGCTTTATACCTGCTGAGCTACTGAATTGATAATAGTAGCTGACGCCTTGAAATGGTTTTGGCAATTGAGTGATTATATACTCGGGCCACTGCTCCATCGTCATGCCGTCAGGTGCATTTACACCATCAACATCAATATGAATAAGCTTACTGGGCCTATCAGTGAATATTGCATCATCACCCCGGGTTTTTCGTTGAACGCTCTTGGCTGAAGTACCTTCCTTGAGTTGGCCTCTGATGATGCATGTTGTTGGTTGTCGTTGAAGCTCAGTGAGCGCTTTGGCCAACTCGTTGATATCTTGTATGGCAAATTGCCTAACATCAAATAAGTATGCGTTAGGGTAAGAGGTACTGCCGTTTTCTGTGAAGACCTTAGTCATTGGTGCTGCTGGCGCTACGGCCTTCAGTACGGTTAAAGTGGTGGGCTCATTGTAAGCCGCCATTAAATCATTATGATTCATTTATATTCCTTTTTAATTAATTTAGTACAGTAGTGCATAGCAAGTGTATGGTTTGAGATTTTCCCTACACCTATTTCTTCTATTCGGCATTGAGTCATTTAAGTTTGGTGTATAGATGTATAGTTATATTAAAAGTTAGTAATACACTACAAGCTAGATAGGTTAGTGGTTAGAGAGAAATACCCTACACACTATTCACCTTGAGAAAATGCTAATGCCGAGTTGAAGATATTAGGTGTTGGGCTAAAAACACCGTATACACTAGTATGCACCGCTAAACGGTAAAGCCGCCGTTATCATCAGGTATCGTTTCGATTGTCTTCACCACGGCAACTTTTAACTTTTCAGGCACCTTTTGTGGTGACTCATCTTTCCATTTTTCATTAAGTCGAATGTAGACATTGCCTGTTTTAATGCGCTTCTTTACCAGGTGCTCACTCAAAAACTGCTTCACTTTATTACCAAATGTGGTTTGCGACATCGCGAAATGCTTCGCCTCCTCGCGCCAGCTGTCGAAATCCCTGAATAAGTTAGAGGCTCTAAGACCCCTCCCGTAATACTCCTCATGGCCTTTTTCATCCCACCAGACCTCGACAACATCACGTTTACGCTGCAGCCTTTGGCTATCACTAATAACTTGTTGCTCTTCTCTGCTAGGCGACCAATTAATATCAACCGCTTGCCATAACTTCAGAAAATCAGTCCCCCTAATTGGGTCAACGTAACCTGTAATTGGTACATCTATTTGGAAAAATCTTCTAGCGCCTGTCGTGTCAGGGATTACTTCATGAATCGGACTGTTACTACTACAAACGACGGTGGTTATTTTCTTAATAAAGTGATTTTCTTCACTTCGCATCTTTCTTGGGGTGAGGATATCGCTTGTCGCGAAGTTCTTCAGGTTAGCCAGGTCTCTATCTGCAACCTTACTGATATCGTCGAGGTCAGAAATAAGCATTAATCCATACTTCTTTTGGTTAAACTCGTCCATCATCGAAGATACTTTATCGGGTCCACCAAGTTCACCAAAAGGTTTTCTTAGCTCTCGGCAGATAAAGGTTTTACCAACACCTTGTCCGCCATAGAATACCGGGTAAGGCACTTGAGCTGTCGCATCAACACTGCTTTTTGTTGCCAAATCTCTCAACCGTCGCTTGGTATCAGACATCCACCATTTGATAGCTAGACCTTCCGCCTCGTTAAACTTGAAGTCACCTAAGAACTTAACAAACAAGCCGTTATTACTTTGCCCTTCAAGATTTCCCCAAGTTTCATTTACTACTTTTCGATAAACGCTCCGCTTGATGCTTCTGAGTGCGCTATCAACACCCATGCGATAATATTCGCCTTTAACACCATTTTGCTGGCACCACTCAGTATAATCATCCAAGACTTCATCGATATTCGAGGGTTTCCCATTTTTTTCATACGACGAAATATTAATGACCACGTTGTCGTCTTCAACATAACGCTCTAGCGCAGCCCTTGTTGACCTTAATCCGCTCAAATCGATGTTATTACCACTTGCGGGTATACTTTCTTCACTGTAAGCAATCTGAAAAAGTTGCTCTTCATTAAAGCTGCTTATGATTTCATCAGGCAAACCGTTTAAGCTGGAAAATTGTGACTTTAATAAAGGTACAGGGAATGCTTTTAATTGCTTTGGGGTATAACTACTGCTTACTACATCCATCTTTTATACTTCCTTTTTGGTTTGTATTTTGATTAATTACTCGATTAATGCAGTCTCGCACAACGCGAACTGCCGACTTATTTTCTACTTGAGCAGTGTCCATGATGTAACCGAATTCTGCTTCACTAAACTTTATTTTCATCCATTAACCTCTTTAATTCGGTTTAAAATGACATCCAATAATTGTTGTTCATTTTGTGATTTACTCTCTCGTTCACGGCGTAATACATTAGTTACTGTGTTTTTATTAATACCTAAATGTTTTGCTATTGAACTATGGGTGAAGCCTTCACTTACTAGGCGGATGATTTCGTCTTTTGTCGCAATAGGAATACTGCGTTTACTCTGTTTCAACATTAATCTTTCTCCTTTTATGTTGTTGCATACTTAGTTTAATCTTTTATTCCTAACGTCATCCTAATGCCAGCCCATGAACAACCTAACACCCTGAATTTGAACAACAATACAAAAAGAAATCCATGTACTTATGAAAACAGATAGCTTAATAAAGCCAAGGTATAATTAATATTACTTGTGAATAACAACAAAAACCGACGGAAAGTAATGGACGAAGTGAATCAATGAGAGAGCTACGGATTGATTGAGAATATTGATATATTAATGAGCAAATTAAATGTGATTAAAGAGTTATTACAAGGTGACCCTTTATTATTACAGTGGAATTGGTTACAGCTTGGTTTCTCGGGGGGGCCTGTGGGAGCAGCGATTCATAGCAAGTAACAATGTAACCAGCTAATTACTTAATTATTACTTTGTCTAACTGTGATATGAAAATTCGAGTTTGTTTGGAGAGACGGTTACTTCCGTACAACGGTCATCCTATTAATGCAATTTCCTTAATGTAGATTTTAGCTAACGTAAACGCCTCCAAATCTATCTTGATCTATTATTCCACTATCACCAACAAAACCAATATCTCTAGATTTTACTGTTTGATATAAATTCTATATTGAAATTCGGTGTAATTAAGGGTAAATAATGCCATTTGAAAAATGGTCATAACCCTGTCAGATTTAGACCAATATAAGAAGCCGTCAGCGACTATAAAGGGAAACGTCAAGTGTTGGTAAAGTTGAAAACAATGCATAATTAAGGTACATATTAGCTAATGCTAATATGTGCGTATTTTCTTAAAGAAATGTTGCACTTATTTGGTTTTTATTTGGATCATTAACAAAGGTTACCGTAACTTGTTACTTACAAGTTAAAAATGTTTTTACTAAATCCGGTCAGCTTATATCAATATTTAGAATAAAGTCTGACTACTCAAAAAACTGATAGAAGTACCGGCTGTCTTTCCATAATAAGAAATATAAAACTAAAGATGGCGTTAAAGAGACATTGGTTTGAGCAAGCATGGAGAACTATGTTCTAGATTTATTCAAGAAGTGCGGTTTTAAAAAATGTAACAGCCCTTCAGGGCAAAAAAGTACTCCTAGCATGCTGTCTAATTCTGGTGTTGATTATGACGTTTTACAAATGGCTATGGTCATTTAAGTGATGATATGACAGATATTTATATTATTCCTAATCATCAACGGTTAACAGATACGCTAAATAATTTGTATAAAACTGTTCCTGCAATGGGGTTGGAATAGCAAATTTATTTATCTATACTCATAGCTATTAAATATTAATTGTGACTTAAATTATGTTAATAAGAACGTTATGTGTAATCACTCTATGGTTCAGCTGTGTTTCTTATGCGCAAGATAATGTCGATCCCCCTATCTGTGGCAATAAATTACAAGAATTATCTGAAAGAGTTTATCTTGAATATGAGGCCAAACCTCATGCCGTTATTGACGGCAGTATTCATTTATTAAATCAAGATAGCGATATAGAAGAATCAATCGATATTGTTTATCAATACTCTAAAGTTCATAAAGGGAAGCGTGGTCGTTTTTGTATAAGTATTTGTGAACAAAGAAATTTATTAGATAAAAGCTGTAGTATAGTTGCCGCTAATATAGATGCAGTTTATCTTGGTGGGCTTCCAGCAGCCACAAATGCATGGTTTATTATCGGTGAAAGTGTTTTTAATTCCTGTGGGTGTTAAATTTGTTCCAACACCTACTGACTAATTGGTGTTGAAACAGAAAACACAAAGATACAAAAACGCCAATATAAAACAACAACTTAAAAAAACACCTTTGTATGTTAATGTTTAATACTTACGTATAAAAATAGTTAATACATTAATATGAATAAATCAAAAGTAACTACTAAATGGCTTGGTAGCCCATATTTTTAAGGGGGGCAAGAGGCCGCTCATAATCCTTTATTTATTGAAGATAATTGTCCTTAGCTAGAGTAAGCTGGTGATGCATGGCTAGAGTGTTTTTACTTTGAAAGAAGTATTATTAAATTCATGAAGTAAATAATCGAACTGTCAGGGATTTCCGGATAGTTTACTGAATTGGAATAAGATTTACTGTCGTAATAACAATTAACTCAAAAGAAGTATCTAAATGAAAAGCAAAACAATAATGGCAAGCGTATTTATTTTACTATTAATAAGCTTTACTGTTTATAACGAAGTTGAAAAAAGGAGGTTGCAAGGTGAAATTGCAGAGAGTAGGCAGCAAATACTGGAAATAGTAGAGTTAATATCAAGTACCAACCGTAAGCCAATACCTGATGCCAGTGTCCCTCGCTTTTTTCATGATAAAAAGGTTTGTACAGTGTCTTTAGGAGTCAAAAGCAATGAAGCGGTCAAAAAATGCCCCAAAGGATATAAAGTTAGATTTGTTATTTAATCTTTTACAGAGGTAATTAGCAAAGTGGAAGTGGTTGCGATAAATATTCGCATATAATCACTTAACTATATATTAGCTATATTTTCCTTGGTCTAATGTTGAAACTATTCACTGATTAGGATTCAATATCATGCAAAAAACAAAAAAAATAGCGATAAATACTTTTTATTATTTAGTTATTCTACTTTATTTTCTGCCACTTATAATAAATTATTATTTTCACTTGGGCTTGCCAAGCGCTTTTAGCGGAGGATTTAAAGGAATACTGCTAGCAGGTAGTATTGCTATATTTGTTTATCTATTAAGTGATCCACGAGATAATTAATTCTCATCTATCGTCCAGGCATCAATACCAAGGCTATGTGCTTCAATAGCCTTGGTTAACCTTTTTAAATAGCGGTCTTTCGTTCGCTGGTTAACAATAAAAACAATATTTTGTCCTTATATTGGAATAGACAGCTACTTCTTACCTTTCTTTTTCAGGGTGCGTTTAGCCTGAGCGTTAAGTGTATCTCTCACCCAATCTGATTTGTTTTTATCTTCTAAAGCTGCTGACTCTACGTAGCTATTAAGCTCGTCCTCAGTTAATTGAATAACACCGAGCCGTTTATCACGCTTCTCATTTTCTGGCTTTTTAGGTGCGCCACGCTTAATATCTATTTCTATTTTCATCATAGTTCACATTGTTACACGTGTATTTATCATTGACAATAAAAGTACATCATTTATAGTTATTACACCTGTAATAAATATGAGTGATGTTATGTTTTGTGTTGTATTAAATAAAGGTAAGGACAAACGTGAAGAGATTATCAATGCTAGAAGTATGGAAGACGCTAATAAAAAAGCAGAAGCAATGTATAAAGGATATATAGCTGCACGCCATCTTACTTTTAAAGTCGGGTAGATTCCTCGTGAACGTATTCTTTAACTAAATTAGAAGTATCAATCACTATGAACTGTTAGCTACAGCGGCCAAACTTTTCAGAAATACAATAAACCTAACGGTAGAGAGTAAGAAATGGTATCAATGAGTAAAATTAATAGATATCCCTCAGAGACATATATGTGCCCTGAATGCGAATCAACTAAAATCAGCGATGAAGTAGAAGATACTTGGCGTTGCCCTAAATGTAAATCTTTAATCCATGTTCATATTGAATGTCAAACTACAGGAGATCGTATTGCGTTAATTAGAAAGCAAGCATCGGAATTGGATGAAGGCGACCTATTTCTTTTTAACGGTAAATTGAATAAAGAATCATATTTAATTCTAGGTATTAAAACGTCAAAAAATCAACTAGCAATAGGACTTAAAGGGTGGGGGCAAGTTAAATTGACACCTAACACCCCCGTAAATTGCAGAATAGGGATGTGGGAATAAAAAAGCACGAAAGTAACACTAGACCATGTTCCTGAAGATGAATGGTTAGTAGTTAACGATAGTTTTTAGTCAACGAAAATAAATAAAGGAAATTTATGGTCGATAAAAATAGCAGTGATGCATATAACAAAGGGTTTAAATCAGAATGTTATGATAATCCTTATGCTGTTGGTTCTGATGAATATAATGATTGTGAAAGAGGTTGGGCGCAGCGTATAAAAAGAGGTTATCGTTGCAAAACAAATAGTAAAAAAACAAACAAAAAAACCTTTCAAGAAATGTATCAACACAGTAATTGGAAATAGTATGTCATTTATGTATGAGTTTGTTGAAGTGAGAAAACCTGAGAGTAAAACTACATGGCTGACTAAGGAACAAAAGTTAGATTTTGAGTCAACTTATTTTGATGATAAAGAATGTGCCTTAGATGCTCTAGATGAGCTAGTTACTCAAAACGGGTTAAATAAAGATCTTATCGAAATGTCTGACAATGGAAGAAGTGAAATGCCTTTCGAGATTAGCGAAACTGATTACAATCCAATGGTTGAGGCCATGGCTAACTGGAATGAGTACATAAATAGTAATGATTAACAAATAGTTGAAAATAGTAAGATAATATTAATCATGAAGAATATAGTGATAGGTTTACTTTCATTGTATTTTCTAAGTTTTATGAGTTACCATTTTATTAAAACTGGTAAACACTTTGATTATGAAAACTTTTCTGAATAAATTACACAACAATACTGTTTGGATAGGTGTATTTACCCTTGTTGTCATTACTTGTTACCTGCTCCATAAAGAAAAAACACTCATTGAGGTAATTGAAGTTATCTTACCTTCTTTAGCTATACTGATAGCGATAAAACATTTCAAAAATCAACATCAATTAACTTTCTTCGCTGATTATACTCGTAGATATCAAGCGATAATATTAGAGTTTCCATATGAAATAAATCACGACGATTTCGATATAAATGATGAACGTATCGAAGAAAAAGAAAAAAACAAAATATTAAAATACATGCAGGCATATTTTGATTTGTGTTGTGAAGAGTATATGTTACATAAAACTGGAAAAATTGACGAAGCGACTTGGAGTGAATGGTTGGAAGGTATTACGAGCGCATTTCAAAAAAGGGCATTTCAAGACTCATGGAAGAATGTAATTAGTAATAACATTTATTTTAGTGATGAGTATAAAATATTTATAGGAAACCTAATCAAAAATGAAAATGCTCAACCTTTAGAAGACAAACCAAGAAAAAGCTTTCATGTTATTTGTTGTGCCTTTCTGATAACCGCATTAGCTTCGCTCTCACGAAATTTACCTGAAATAATCCCGAATGGCGGTATTCATTTAGAATGGTTAAACTACATTTGTTTGACCATTGGGGCAATGACTATTATATATTCTTATCTGACACCCAATAAAAAATAAGTGGGAATTGGAAAATCCAAGATGCTGACAAAACTGTACTACCGATAGGTCGCTGCCTATCTATTTTCTACCAAGACTTTCCAATCATCAAATATTCTTTTCGACATACGCCAAAAGTTTAATACTAGCTATTGACGTCATTATCTATTGCTAGGCGAATTTATTCTTCGTACCAACTTCTGATTTTCAGTTTTTGTCTTACTTCTTGCTCATTACCTGAAATCAGTACATTTCTAGCCTCTGCGATATTATTCCGTTCCTCTTTTGATACAATTTTTTCAAGTTCTAGCATCAACCCTTGAACTTTAATTCCAGAAAACTGAGGATATACGCTAAAACTATCAATCTGTGTTTTAAACTGATCAAGGCCGCCTCGGTCTAAATATTGAATGTTATTACTTACCCTCAATGTGATTTCGTGATCTAGCTTTTCTATGTGACTTGTCTTTACTTGAGTATTAGAATAATGAATCTGAAGTACGGTAAACAACCATATACATAAAGGTAATATGATTGCTGATGAGATAAATATTCCGTGCTGTGTATCCAGAAAGGAAAATATAGAGTTTTTACATTTTGAATTTTTAGAAAGTTCATTTTTTACTTCCTCTCTATATATTTCTTCTTCTCTTATTCTAAGTTTTTCAGAATCAGTCAGCATGTTTAAGCATCACCTGTCCTACAGACTCATTGATGTCAAATGTTCCATCGGCATTCTTTATAATTTTATAAATAATGCCTGATCTGTTATCCAAAAAATATGCATCCCCCTCGATGTTCACTAATTGAAACTTAGAGGCGGAAGTAGAACCGGTGGAGGTCATCATACATCCACTAACTAAGCACAAACAAAAAAATATCAATAGGTATTTCATACAAAACTCCTTTTAAATTGTGATCAAATAATTCAGCTAACGCCGCCATAAGCGGATAAATAATAGTTTTGTCATCTAACATACGATTCACATACTTCAGCAACGAAAGAGTTGCCAAGCCCTTGCTCCACCTGTATACGTTTATTGCGCTCGCATTCCCAAACATCCACCGGGTCTAATTTATCCCAATACAAGAACATGGTCATTTTGTCAGAGGTAATTTTCGCTCCGTGGGTTTTGATCATATGGAAATACGTTCGAGCAATATTACCTTTTACATCATCTGATGGTTCCGCTATTTTGTTGACAAAATCCACCTCAAAATCACACTGACCATAAACCCTTTTTTCCCCAGATATAACTTCAAAGGAATAGTTTGACCTGTCGCCATTTAATTCACCAACGGCAGGGACAAGATTATTCATGTCATCATGGGCCCTCTTGAAATCAGCATTTAACTTATATGCACAATCTCTACCGCTTAAGTATTTACCATTACTTTTCTTACATGATGAATAATTTTTCTTGTTTTTCCACTCATCAAGATGTCCGCCCATCAAGTGGGCTGGCATAATATGTTCCCATTCAATTCGAGATATACGCGCATTTGCTTTTCCTGAACTAGTCAAAGAGTTTCTTGGTTGGTATCCACAAGATTGAGGTTCAATCATCGTTTCATGTGTATTCCCATCACCATCTGCATCTTCTGTATCATCAAAAACAAAATCACAACCACAATAAAAGGTCGCGTCTTTATCGTAATACACATTCTTTTCTGCTTTTGTCTTGGCATTGGAAAAACTAGTAGGGTAATCAGCTAACGCTACACAGGAAAACACAAGAGCAATAATTGATAACATTTTATTCATAGATATCCCTACTTATTTACTGGTTTAGTAATTGCTTTATTTTTTTGGCGCACATTATTTCTTCGCATAGCGACTTCATACATTTTTTTACGATATACAGACATCGAATGGTCTGAAGCTAACTTTGACCAAGGTGAAAGTCGATGAACTATACCTCTGATACGTCGCCATAAATGAACTGAGTACAATAACTTCACGTCAGAGTATGATCCTTTCTGACAATTAGTTAGGAAGCGCATATTTCCTCCGTGCATATAGCCAGAAAAATTGTCTTTGAGCCATTTATTTATGTCCTGACCATACGCTGGTATAAGCTTGGTTATCCCTCCTAATAAATCTATAGTAATAGCTCCTGGAGGTAACATAGGTACAATGTCCGCTGAGTTTACAATTCGATAGACTGGTGTTTTAATTCCAGTTACCCACTCTTCATTACCGACTCTTGGTGACCCAAATGTGTAGGTAGCCGCATGCCCGCCAGGATGGTTAAGTCGCTTTGTTGCTAAAGTGGCTATTGCGCCACCTAAGCTATGCCCAGTTATATAAAGTGCTTGTTCAGAATATTCAGGCTTAGATAGTTCGTCGAGCACTTTTTCTATTACTACATTATACGCGTCTGAAAACCCCTTGTGCACCCTTCCTGTGGTAGTACAATCTTCTTGAAAAGCATTTAAATCTGCTTTGATGTCTTTAACCCTATCAGGCTCTGTACCGCGAAATGCAAGGACCAACATACTCCCATTAGACACCAATATTGCTTGCGTACCATCTTCGTTAAACGTGCTTTTTATCTCAAACTGGAGTGAGGTTAATTCACTGATTAAGCCCTTAAGGTTTTCTACATGATCGTAACTAACGAGCTTTAATAACTTAAGCATTTTGTCCGTTTTAGGATTGTCTAGCATAATACTTAGACGTTTAACGATCCTATTTTCGTCCATGCCTTCTCTAATTAGTGGTTCAAAGCGAATGTATACCAACTCACTTATGCAAGCCATCAACCATGCAGTTCTGTCCGAATACGCTTTACGGTATTCAGGTGTTTTAAGGTTTAACAGTTTCTTCGTTGACATGTTTTTTCCGTTTATTGTTATTTTATAAAGTTGAGTTTCTGGACATCTATGATATTAAAATACTTATGACTACTAATTCATTTGCCCTTCCTTGTAGAGCCGATTGTTTACTGTCATTTACATGTTCACTGGACGAGTACTATTTTTGCACGATGAAATGTCCGGTTTATGCTGGAACCTTGTCGGAAATACCATTCAGTGTGGTCAGCAAGCCATCAACCGTATCTTTGATATCTTTGGCTTCCGAGAGCAGGTTTTTAACGTCGCCTTTTTTGAAGCTGTCGCCGAGGTTTCCGATGTTTCCCTCAATGCTCTTT
>Ga0209395_1004290_pt1 | contig 16897 bp, 14 predicted proteins | sample GOMGulsemesocosm_3_FD_184635 | JGI IMG/M metagenome (GOLD analysis project Ga0209395, IMG submission 184635) | Methane-oxidizing microbial communities from mesocosms in the Gulf of Mexico - GOM9D Gulf of Mexico (SPAdes) (version 2) | ecosystem: Environmental > Aquatic > Marine > Cold seeps... | reverse complement strand
AAGAGAGGGGATTTTCAATGTTGACGAGATCGATAGTCTCTGCGTGTATAATAACCTTATTCCTCTCTTTTGTGCTTTCTTATTTATAGACCTTAATTTAAGACTTTTATTAAAATGCTAACTTAAGCCGTGCATAATTAATTTCTTAATAAGTTTTTCCTTCGAAAAAACCTAGTGGACTTCTAAGACTTGTAATTGTTAAGTCTTTTTTCGCTAAATTCACGCAAACAAATCATACACAAACACGTTAGCAAACATTAAAAAAATAAATTAAATTAAAAAAATGAATAAAACATTACTATTTATATCATTCATAATATGTTACAGCATCACTAATAGTATTTGCGCACAAAGTGAACAGAATCTTCTAGAAAAATATCAAAGTGAATTCACGACGAGAAGCTTATCTTCCTCTAATAAAAAAGCCATTAATGGTATTAATGAATTAGGTGAAAAAGTAATTTTCATAACTTATGAGCAAATACAATCTAGTAAGGAAAGTACTGGCAATCTAAAGTCTTTGGTTTTAACCAGTAAAGAAAATAGAATAACTGATGTTACATTTATCTACGGTTCAATTTCTTTAATTGACGAGAATTTAGAAAAAGGAAATAGCGTTTTTAGGATTTCCTCACAAAACATATTGAATAAAAAGGGAGAAACTTCATATCTTAAAAACAGATATGAAGTTATTGTAGTTAATGGTCATGACAAAGAAATCTTTGATGTAAGCCTAGAGGCCGACCTATATATCTCTGCTTCGGCTTTTGAAAACATAGCCCTTATTACAAAAAAATACAATGAGGCATATAAAACCCGAACTATAAAAGAGCTAAATGATTTAGGGTTGTTTTTGGTGACTTCTGAGAATGGATATAACGAAACAAATGAAATTTTATTAAGAATGATTATGAAAGAAAGAGAAGCAGTCATAAATCAGATTCTTAAAGATTACAACTCGTATTTTAGAATTGAAATCCCTAAGTTTATTGCAAGCCCAGATCAGCTCTGGAATGAATTTTACATAGACCCAATAAAGTACATTAATACAATCTATAATAACAGCCCTCTTTTAAAGAAAGAGGCACAGGAAGATGTGGCAATCGAACACATTAAAATTGGTGATAATCACGCAGGAGGAATCGTTTTTATGGTAGATTCTAGTGGTATGCATGGATTGGTTTGTGCCCCAAAAGACCAAGGAGTTTTAAAGTGGGGTGAAGCAAAAAACTCATGCCTTAACCTAAGTTTAAACGGATATTCAGATTGGTATCTACCTTCAGAATCGGAACTTAACCTATTACGAGAGAATATTGGACAAGGAAATAATTTAGGCCTCGGTAATATTGGTGGCTTTAATGATTACGGTTACTGGAGCTCCAACCACTTCTTAAACAAGGCTAAAGGACTGAGTTTCAATAGCGGCGTTCACTTTGAAAAAGATATTAACACCTATAGCCATGCACGAGCTATTCGAGCTTTCTAGGGCTAAGCATAGGTGCTCCTCTTAACTAATTCACTAAAACAGAAAATGTTTACATTTTGAATATGCCAGAAGGACTACCGTCAATAATGACATGAAACGCCTGCCAACAAAGGCTATAATTAATACGAGGCTAAGTTCTTAACCTAAAGTTTTGGGTATACTTACTAAGTACGCCAAATCTTTTGATTTGGCTTTGAAAACAAAAAAGATAAAACAAAATAAAAAGTTTTAGCTAAGTGCTAAATCCGAAAAGTAAGTGCATTTTACCCCTTACTATTTTATACAAAAACGCTGGCATTAATTTGAGAAAAACACGCATGGAAAGAATATTAGGAACATTAATTGCGATTTTGATTTCGCAAATCGGATTTAGTCAAGACTATCAATCTGAATTTCAAAAGTATTGTCAGACTAACGACACAATTAACCAATTAAAAGTTTTGGTTGAATGGAAAAATTCTAATCCAAAAGATGCTGAACTTTACACAAGCTTTTTCAATTATCATTTTATGAAATCAAAGCAAGAAGTTCTTGCTATGTCAACTGATGAACCCAATGGAGAAAGTTTTGTATTAAAAGATAGTTTAAATCAAACAGCAGGTTTTATAGGAAGTAAAATTCATTTTGACAAAACAGAATTAGAAAGAGGATTAAATAAAATTGACGAAGGAATAAAACTTTACCCAGATCGACTTGATATGCGATTTGGAAAAATCTATGCCTTAGGAGAAGTTTTTGACTGGAAAAGATTCACTTCCGAGATAATAAAAACAATTGAATATTCAGCTAAAAATGATACTAATTGGACTTGGACAAACAACGAGAAATATGATGGTGGAGAAAAAGAATTTCTTTTAGATATGCAAACCTATCAATTACAATTGTACAATACAGGAAATGACAACTTGCTTAAAAATATGCGAGAAATTGCAAACACAGTTCTTAAATTCTATCCAAATCATATTGAGAGTTTATCAAATCTATCAATTACATATTTATTAGTTGGAGAATATGACAAAGGAATTGAGCCTCTTTTAAGAGCAGAAAAGATTAATCCGAAAGATTACATTGTTCTTTCAAACATTGCTAAAGGTTATAAATTAAAAGGCGACAAGAAAAAAGCTATCGAATATTACGAAAGGACTGTTGAATTTGGAGATGATAGCGCAAAAGAATATGCGAAACAACAAATAATAGAACTAAAAAAATAAACACTATGTATAAACATGAATACCTATTTACAATTTTAGTATTGCTAAGCATTCTTACTTCCTGTAGTTCTAATAACGAAGAAACAGAACCTCAAACTTTGAAACCTGAAGTATTTACTGTTAATGCAACAATAGGATTAAATGGAGGAGTTAATCTATCTGGAAGTTATAATTCGAATGGAAATAAGATTTCAGAAATAGGATTTGAATATTCATTAGATGGTCTATTCAATAATACAATTGTACTCAATTCAGATTTGGATTCAAATGATGAAATAGAATATTTTCTTGCTAATGGAATTGAAGAAAATGTGAAATATTTTTACAAAGCATTTGCGAAAATTTCGGGGGAATCCTTTTTTGGAGATACAAAAAGTTTCATATCCGATGGTAGTGCTGCGCCCGAAATAAATTCAATTTCAAATGACATCGGTCATATAGCCGATACTTTAGAGATATATGGAAAGTACTTTATAGACTTAAATAATCAGACCTTTGTAGACTTTTCTGGTGTAAATGGACAAATTATTTTTTTAAATGATACCATTATTAAATGTAAAATTCCTACAAATATTAACAATATAATTAATAATGTAAGAGTGAGAATAGATAATAGAGTAGATTCTTATTCGTCTTTTACATTATTTGAGCCAAAAATAGAAACTATTAATCCAATCACTGGCGTGATTGGTGATACTTTATCAATTAATGGAAATCATTATGATATTGTTAATTCAAGAAATAAAGTGTTTTTTGGTAATATTCAAGCAACAACCACAGAATCAAATAGAGAAAGGATAAAGATTGTAGTGCCAGAAAATATTGAAAGGCCTATCGAGCTAATTAAGTTAAATACGCAATTACAAGATGTGGTCTATAATAATAAGTTTCAATTAGCTGCTCCAGTAATAAACTCTATTTCCCCTTTAAATGCAACATTTAGAGATGAATTAACGATAACAGGAAATAATTTTGATTTTGCAATGTCAAGAAATAAAGTTTATTTTGGAAACATTGAAGCAACTATTATTTATGCTGACAAAAACACTTTAAAAGTAATCGTTCCTGATGATTTAGAAAGTAGCTCGGAACCTATAAAAGTGGTAGCTCAACTTCAAGAAGTGGTTTTTAATGATAACTTTCAATTAATACCTCCAGAAATAAGTTTTGTTCAGAAAGATGTTTACGCGAATCAGGATATTAATATCCAAGGAGCTTATTTCCATCCTGTTTCAGATAGAAATAATATTACCATAGAAGACATAGAAGTAAACCTTACATCAGGAAACACAGAGAGTCTTGGTACCAAGATACCTCTAGGCCCTTTTCCAAGAAGAAAAGCTATAGTAAGAATGCAACTATTAGACTTGATTGTCGAATATGAAATCGAACTTAATATTCTTGATAATTGGGTTATGATCTCTAATGATTTACCTTTCCGATATAATAGATCAATGAGTGAAGCTGCTGTTATACACAATAAAGCTTTTGTAATTTGTCCTTCTAGAGAAATTTCGGATTCAAATTATTATTTATGGAGCTATGATTCTCAAACTAAGAATTGGGATCAAAAAAATTTACCTTTCGAAATCGGAGTTGATGAAAGTGGTGGAATTTTAGAATCAAATGGAATCAATCTTTATGTTTATCTATCAAATGATGCCAATGATTTTTGGGAATATAATTATGCAAATGACATATGGACTAAAAAATCTTCATTTATTGGAAATAAAAGAGATGGAGCGACTCATTTTTCAATAAATAATGATGTATATATAGGTTTAGGAAAAGATTTTTCTCCATATATTCCAATAAACTATAAAGATCTTTATAAATATAATCCATCCTCAAATCAATGGGTGAAATTAAGTGATGTTCCTTTTGGTCCTTATGAACAAACTGGACGTTTTGAAACTGCTTCTTTTGTAGTGAATGGAATAGGGTATTTTTCAGGGGGAGCATTATCAACAGGAGACACAAACTGCTGGTCTTATTCCCCTCAAACTGATATATGGTCTAGAATAGCAGATTTTGAAACTCCTAGATCTTATACATCCTCATTTTCACTCAATGGATTTGGTTATGTATCCGGAGGCACTACTGTTGGAGGAAGTAATAGAAAAGACTGTTTTAGATATGACCCTAGCTCTAACTCTTGGACAAAAATAGATAATATAGGACATATCGAAAGAGGTGGGCATTTTTCATTTGTTTTAAATGGTAAAGCCTATGTCGGAGGCGGAGGAATATATGATTCTGGAGGTTCTAACGGATATGATTTTTATGAACTTATACCTTAAAAATAACGTATAATAACACCGTGTAAAATTCATTACTATTGAGCTACTAGAACAAAAACAAGTAATTTAAAATAAAAATAAATGAATATCTCCACTTTTCATCTTGTGAAAATCCCCTTTAGAAAAGCGTTAAAAGGATTGTTCTTCAACTTAATAAAAAAGGACACAGAAGGTCTAATTTATTCCGAATACATGACCGCTATGACTTTAGGCTCTCCTATCCTATCTCCTTCACGATTTTTAATACGAGAAATAGCAATCTTTGCACAATGGAAAAGTGAAAAACACCTTGAAAACTTTTTAGAAAAAGACAGTTTTGGTAAAGTACTGAACAAAGGTTGGCATATTCGTTTAGGTTTTATGAGGGATTGGGGAAATATAAAAGGATATAAAGTGCCTAAAGAAAAAGAACTATTAGATAGTCCAAATGCACCTGTTGTTGCAGTAACTATTGCACAAATGAAACCTTTTGCAGTTCCGAGATTTTTAAATTGGGGAAGACCTGTTGAAAAATTAGTTAGAGATCATTCTGGAACATTACTTTCTCTTGCTTCTTTTAAATTCGCGAATACAATTTCAACCTTTACTATTTGGAAAAATGTAAAAGAAATGGAAAGTATGGTTCACGGTCATAGCAAAATGGAAAAACCTAAAAGACACTCAAACGCAATGAAAGAAAGAGAACGAAAGGACTTTCATTTTGAGTTTACAACGCTTAGGTTTAAACCACTTTCTGAATATGGTTCTTGGAAAGGTAAAAGCAACTACACTAAAATTAAAGATTAGCAATGGCGTTTGCCTCTATAAAACAAAACTTTCAAGATTGGACAACTCAACAATGGGTTATTCTTTCAGGTAAAAAAATTAATTCAAAAGAACATGAATGGCTTTTAGGTCCATTTGGAGCCCTAAATGGAATTGGGAAAAAATTTATTAATCAGTTAGCAGAAAATGAACACTTAGAAATCTGTAAATCTGAACTAAGTAAAGGGATAATTAAATCAATAGACCAATTAGATTTATCTTCTGCGGAGCTAAATAAGTTGTCAACAAATGTTATTGACTTTTACGAAAATACGAATCGTTACGAATTTGATTTGAAAACTAAATGGAATCCATTTTTTAAGGTTTTTGGATACCTACTTAAAATTCTTTTTAGTAATAGAATTGAGCAACTAAACATTCCAATGAATAACAATACTAAAGGAATGAATAGCAATATTATTGAACTGATTGATAAAAACACGAGAAAACAAAAACGAACAATTTGGCTAAGAACCTTTAAAGAAACGAAACAGGTTGTTTATTCGGGTGTTTACGAAACGTGTGTAATACCAAATGGAATGACTTGTATTAAAGCAATGTTTCCATTGCCAAACGGAAATGCGACAGTTATATTACAACCAAGCGTTGGAGATAACGGAGAATTAATCTTAAAATCAGCAGGAAGAAAAATTGGAGATAGTGGATTTTACTTTTTATTAAAAGATAAAAACGGAAACATATGGACAAAATACATTAAGTCATTTAAAGACAATTTAACTGTGAGTTTTGATAAAGGGGAAATAAAAGCAAATCAAACACTAACATTTTATGGCTTCAAAGTACTGAATTTTCAACACCAAATAAAAAAACTACCTACAACACGGTGAATCATTATATTGCAAAACATAAATATGAAATTACAAAGATACATTTTAACAATTCTAGGACTTATTTTATTATTTCCCACAATTACTTTTAGCCAAGGTAAAAAGATAAAATATGAGTCCACCAAATTAAGTGACCACGCTTATATCATCACTCGAACAGGGAGTTCACCTGCCCACAGGTCTAATATGGGCGTGATTATTGGTGAGAAAGGACTATTGCTCATCAACCCATTATTCAGTGGAGATGAAGCGCATCAGTTTATGAATGCACTACAGAAGATATCTGATATGCCTGTAAAATATGTTATTAACAGTAATTGGGATAATTACAACACAGCCGCCAATTGGTACTTCAAGGACAAGGATGTACTAATTATTTCTCATGAAAATATAGTATACCATAAGAACATCCACACCCAATTGTTATTTAAGGATAAATTCTCTTTGGATATTGGAACGGAATCAATCATTGCTTACAGGAGTCTGGGTCACTCTTTTGGCCATATCAACATTCATCTTGAAAATGCCAATACAACTTTTATGGCTGATAGTTATAGAAGCCAATGGATGACAATAGAAGGTCCTTTTGGCCTAGAAGGGCATTTTAATGGCATTAATAAGGCTTTAGAAATGGGTGATCAGCACACCAAATACATTTCTGGAAATACTACGGGTAAAGTTATCAGCAACAAAGAAGATTTGATCAATGAAAAAGAACTTCGCTCAAGATTTTCCAATGGTGTATTTGAATTAAGGCAACAAGGCAAATCAAACAAGGAAATACTAATGGATGATACCATTGTAGCCATGTTCAAACAATATGACTTATATCAATACATCACAGATGAAATTGCGGATTGGGTAATTAATCCACTTTTCTACGATGAAAAAGCCAAGACACCTATACTATCTTCCAGTCAACTAGAAAAATACGTGGGAACCTATAGTTTAAAAGACAAAAGCGATGTAGAAATTTTCATCGAAAATGGGCAACTGTTTTCTAAAAGTGTTGGTCAATTTTATTTGAAGTTGGTACCCACCTCAGATACCCATTTTTGGTATAACATGCAACGATTAAATGTATATCAAATCTTTGAAATGGGAGATAAAAACAATGTCCTTGGCTTTACTATTGAACATGATCGAGCAACCTTGAAATACACAAAGAATAAATAATGCTCCTTTCAAAAATATAAAATTTGTCACAAAAACAAAACTCATTACAGCGAATGACTAGTAAAGCAATTGGAAAGTATTTTCTAGATATTAATATGTTCAATATTCCTTTTTCATTAGTAATAGGTCTAACATTAGGCGTTTTTTGGAGTATTATCACTTTTTCCACATTTGGAATTTTAATAGGTTATTTAGGCTTTTATTTTTTTAAGGAAAATGAATATTACTCATATTATAATCTTGGGTTCACAAAAAGTATTCTTATAAAAAAAATATGGCTATTAAACATCTCTATTTCTTTTGTTGTATTTCTAATTTACATAATAATCAGGTAAATGAATTTATTAGAAATAACCAATATTAACAAAGCTTACGGAAATAAAATTATTTTAAAGAATGTGAATCTTATATGTAAAACTGGAGAAATAATTGGAGTTTTTGGTAGAAATGGGTCTGGGAAATCAACTTTACTAAAATTAATTTTCGGAACATTAACAGCCGATTCAATTCTTATAAAAATAAATTCAGAAACTATTTCTCAAAACAATATTATTCCTTCAAAAACAATAGCCTATTTACCACAAGATACTTTTTTACCTAAAGAAAAGAGAGTAAGAGCTGTAATCCCATTGTTCTTTCCGAATGGCGATGACCAAAACAAAATTTTTTATGCACCACAAGTATCAAATTTTGAAAAAGCAAAAGTTGGGGAATTATCATTAGGACAACTGCGTTATCTAGAACTTCTAATTATAGGAAACTTGAATCACCCATTCTTAATGTTAGACGAGCCATTTTCAATGATTGAACCGATTTACAAAGATGTTATCAAGGATTTATTGCTGGAATTAAAAGAGTCAAAAGGTATAATTTTAACGGACCATTATTACAATGATGTTTTACAAATAACCCATAAGAATTTTGTAATAAAAGACGGAAATAAAATTGAAATTAAAAACAAAGAAGATTTAGTTAAGTATGAATATTTAAACTCGAATGAATAATAAAATACGTTGCCTAGCACCATACAAAATTAATTACTAGTGCACATATACAACCAAAACTAGTAGCCAATAACAATCACACAAATAGAAAAAAGATGCCTCGAATTGTACTTAAAACTGAAATAAAAGCTGATAGGGAAATTGTATTTGACCTTTCGCGAAGTATCGATTTGCATAAAATATCTACAGAACAAACCAATGAAGAAGCTATTGCTGGTATTACGAGTGGATTAATTGGAATGCATGAAAGCGTTACTTGGAGAGCGAAACATTTTGGTGTTTATCAAAATCTGACATCAAAAATCACGAAATTTGAGATACCTAATTATTTTGTAGACGAAATGCAAGAAGGCGCTTTTAAGGGATTTACCCACGAACATCATTTTACTGAATTAAATGGAAGAACACTTATGACTGATATTTTTGAATATCAATCCCCTTTTGGTTTTTTGGGTAGACTAGCGGATGTCCTCTTCTTAAAAAAATATATGACTCAATTATTAACGGATCGGAATCGCGTTGTAAAAAAATTTGCAGAATCTGACAAATGGGAAGAGTTGTTACGAAAATGAAATGGCAAAACAGGTAAACGAAATATTAAAAGTTCCGCTTTATCTTGACCAACCTTTACAAAGGTAACACAGGCTAAAAGAGCATCAATAAAACACCAAATCACCTATAAATTATCAGCGTAAAATCATTTTGAACCCCAGCCATATTTCTGGGCATGACATTCATACTACGATTGAGCAATGTGCAATTCTTGTGGCTAAAAGCACATAGGTCATGCATCTAAAAATCATACATCAATGTTTGGATTGGAATACATATAAAATCCAGAGCTATTAAGAAAATAATAGCCCCGAACTTATAATGCTTTTTGATAAAAGAACAGGTTAAACTGGCGTTACTCTCACAGTCCCCATTCCTTGATTATCCTGCGAAGTAATGTCGACAACGAAGGCCCAAATATAGCCTGCATTCGTACCTTTATCATTAACTACAATTGTCAAAGGACTGGCACCATCATCCACCATGTAAAACCATCCACCCGGTTGGTCATCAGTAGTATTATATACAATACATTTTTTTACAGGTAGGTTGCTTCCATGATAAGTAACATCAGACGAATAGGTAAGTTGATACGTACCAGGGTTGATTGGGTATCCAACGAAACCTGAACTTCCTGGAGACGTGGAAGACGGTCCTGCTATTATTTTCCCTTTTTGTAAGTCAAGGACGTCCTCTTTTGAATTAATTGTTATTTCGAATTGTGGTGTTGGGCTTAAATTACTCATAGTTCTATTTTATAAAAAAATTCTACCCTACTCTATTTTAAAATCAGACTTTTCGGGTTCCGCCTGTTTAATCTACACATGATCGTAGCTACTCAATCGAATATTTTGTTTTGATTACCATTCAAAGTTGAAGAAATAAGTACGTGAATTATAAATAAATATCATAAGAACTAGATATTTAGGCATAAGAGCAAGAATTGCGTGAAGGAAAGAAAAAAGCCCTGTCAAAATATAAACAAATGCTATCTTTATACAAAAAATAAAAACTGAAACAACTTAGATAATTTGTTACAGGCAGAAAACCCTTCAGTTTTCTTACCTCACAAATCATACACAAACACAGTGTATACAATTAGAGCTACACCCTATGAAAAACTTGAATCACTATGTTGAGATTTACAAAGAGCAACTTGACAAAGGAGATATTTTAATTGCCTATAGTCAATTAGTGAGATTTGTAATGAAGCTAAGAGTGCACTTTATTAAAAATTTATCTGAACAATATTCATTTACAGGTATTCTTCACGGGTATATGGATTATACATACTTTTATTACTCAAATGAGTTTTTGAAAAAGAAAAAGCTAAAATTAGGATTCGTGTTAAATCATTCAGAAATGAGGTTTGAGGTTTGGCTCATAGGAAATACTAAATCTATTCAAAAAGAATATTGGAATTTATTAAAAGAATCTAAATGGAATAAAGACAAAAAAGAAATGCCTAAACATTCTGTTCTAGAATCCGTACTCGAAAACAAACCAGATTTTGACAACTTACCCTTGTTATCACAAAAGATTGAAAACAAATTGATTGAATTATCTGACGAAATTATGAATGCGATTAAAAAATTGAATAAAAAATAACCCCTACACTCCACTCAGTATATTGTTAATTTGAGAGTACAGGCCTACAGCCAAAAACCCTACCTTTTACTATGCTGGTTTTCTATTTAAGAAGAATTATTACAAACTAAAGAAACCCACTTATTGTCTGCTATCAGCTGAACAAAAAAAATAGCTACTTTTTTCATCAATGCTCCATATCTTCTATCTTATCGGCTACAGACCCTTTTTCTCCCAATCGAATCATATTAAACAACATACTTGCAATCCAACCTGGGTTGGTAATTAGGTTTCCAATTTTGGCGACAGATTGATCTCTTGTTTTAATAAGGGCAGCCACATTATGGCTTGGTGTACCTGCAAGTTCTACCGCAAAATCCCAAGCACCATCTCTGGCCAAGCCCATGCTAAAATTTATTAAGAAGTTATCAATAGACCCTGTCCATTTCAAGATTGTTTTTAGTCTTGGCCAAATTTCTGATAAGTCCTTTTCAACATCCTGCACCAATGAAGAAAGTATTCCGTTAATTTTATCAAAATCGCCTTTGAGGTCATTAATATCCTTTCCTTTCATCACTTCAGCCGCGGCAATCCCCAAGTCTAAATTGATATGTGCATTCATTCCAATAAGCAAGTGTTGTAAAACAATTGGCCAATATTTTTTAGACATCTTAAAGGCTTTTTCCCAAGACTCGGTTACGGGTTTATTCTTTTGATATGCAGCATAGGCATCAAGATATCTAGACGCAAAAATAATGTCTAGCTTTTCCATTCGAGCCCCATTTTTAAAGGTATTATCTGCAATTCCTTCTTTAACTTTTATCGTTACTTTTTTATAGAGTGCAGCAAAATACCCTAAAGGGTCATCGTTCAATTTAGATCGTTCTATAATTGTTTCTAGAACTGCAATTACTTCATCAATATTTTGTATTGATGCTACGGTCTGTATTTTTGGTTGAGCTACTACTTCCATTTACATTAAGTTTTGAATAAAACTACGAAGATTCCATAAATTAGTTATCCGTAGAAACACGTGTTTTTAAAGCATAAGAAATAACATGAATTTGACGGACTAATTATCATATCTAGTATCTTTGTCCAAAAAACATTCTTTTGCAAACTTACTTTCAACACTTTATTGCTCCAATCACTAAAATTAAACTCCCTACAAAGTTTACATTTCCATTTTATTACGAACCACATCGGTTGTGTGAGATTGCCGCTAATGAAGTACAAGATTATCTAAAAACGCAAACCGATTTTGAACATAACTTTGGATTAGTCTCTTCTAAAAAAGGCTTAATTATTGGGAAAATGTTTGGCGTTTTGGTGGTTCAAAACCAACAAGGGACACTTGGCTATATTTCTGCCGTTTCTGGAAAATTAGCGGAAACAAATTCGCATAAAAAATTTGTACCACCAGTCTATGACATGCTCACTAAAAATTCGTACTTCTTACAAGAAGAAGCGCTCTTAAACGCACTCAATTTAAAACTCGAAAGTCTAGAAAACAACACCGATTACCACGAGTTACTTTCACAGTTTAAAACAGAAAAGAAAAAGGCAGCCATTGATATAAAGGAAAAAAAACAAGGATTAAAAACGGCAAAAAATGAGCGTGATTTAAGAAGAGACAAAGCACATTTTGACTTAGAACTAGAAGCCTATGCTACCTTTGAAAAGGCATTAGCAAAAGAAAGCCTAGAAGCAAAATATTTCTTTAACAATGTAACACGCTACTGGGAACACACCTTAAACGCGATTACAGAAAAACTAGCTGTTTTTACAAAGCAAATTGAAACTTTAAAAGAAGATCGCAAAGCAAAGTCGGCAGCATTACAGCAGTATTTATTTGAGCAATATCAATTTTTAAACGCTAAAAAAGAGGTCAAAGACTTATCGCAATTATTTTCAGAAACATCGGCGTTAAAACCACCAGCAGGTTCTGGGGAGTGTGCTGCTCCAAAATTACTTCAATATGCATTTTCACACGATTTAAAACCCATTGCGCTAGCGGAGTTTTGGTGGGGGCAGTCGCCAAATGCAGAAATTAGAAAACACCAACAATTTTATCCGGCTTGTCAAGGAAAATGCAAGCCTATTTTAACGCATATGTTAAATAAAACTGAAATGGATACCAATCCAATGTTGCAGAACCCTGCCATTGGAAAAGAGTTAGAATACCTCTTTGAAGATGATGACATGCTCGTAATTCATAAACCTGCAGAGTTTTTATCTGTTCCAGGAATTCATATTCAAGATTCTGTGTACACAAGAATAAAACACAAATACCCAAACATAACAGGCCCTATTATTGTGCATCGCTTAGACATGTCTACATCGGGGATTTTATTGATTGCAAAAAACAAAAAATCTCACAAAAACTTACAGAGTCAGTTTATACATAAGACGATTAAAAAAAGATATGAAGCTTTGTTAGACGGAATCCTTAAAGAGGATACTGGAACTATTGAATTGCCTTTGCGAGTAGATTTAAACGATAGACCTAGACAATTGGTTTGTTATGAATACGGAAAACCTGCGCATACCAATTGGGAAGTAATGGAGAGAAAGGAGGGAAAAACGAGAGTTCATTTATTTCCAATTTCTGGAAGAACGCATCAATTACGTGTGCATGCTTCTCATAAACTAGGATTAAACACGCCGATTATTGGAGATGATTTGTATGGAGAAAAGGCAAATCGGTTGCATTTACATGCTGCAGAGATCGAATTTACACATCCAACAACAAAAGAAAAAATGATATTTCATAAAAAAGCCGAGTTTTAAAAACTCGGCCTAGGCTATCTATTTATGATCAACTACAACATAAATCGATAGGTTGCTTTTAATAAGAAAATATTATGTGCTGTTTGCCCAAAGATATTATCACCTAAACTTGGCAATAGGTCATCCATTGGATCTCCGTAGTTTGTAATTCCTTTAGACCATACTAAAAATATTTCTGATCCTGGAATATATTCCCAACGCGCTACTAAATTAGATTGAAATTGAATGAACGAGAAATTTGGATTTCCAAAAGAATAATCTGTTGACGCATCTCTATTTTCATCAATATTATAAAGACCTGATCCATTATCGTAAGAAATCTGATCACTTGCATATGCCTGAAATCTATCTGTGAATTTAGCTGCTAACGAATTAGTAATGTATTTAAAATTTGTATAACGTCCTCTAGAAATAAATGGCGAACCATAATACTGAATAGACAATGTTGGGCTTAATGTATAGTTTAATCTTAGCGATAAATTAAAAGTGTCTTGATTTAAACTTGCATTCAAATATGGTAATTGCCCTACAAAAGAGTTTTCTCTAGTTAAGGTTCTATCTACATATTGTAATTCCTGTTTATTAGAATTAATTCTTACATCTAACGAAATATTAAAAGAGTTGATTGGAACATACGTCATCCCTACCGAATAAGAAGTTCTTTTAAAAGAGTTTTCTGCTCCTTTAGTTTGCCCTGCTCTAACATTAAATTGTACTTTTTTACTTTGATCACTCCTGATATACATATTGTAATCAAAAGAGTTTGTCAATTTTAACATCGGTCCACCTCGTAATGCAGAATCAGTATAATCTACCGTAACATAATGCATTCCAAACCCTGTTCTCCAATTGTTTTTAAATGTTGCATGAGAATTTGTGTTGACACCTACATACGTGTTTTTCCCTTCAAAATTCCAAGAAACATAATGGTTGTAATTAACTTGCAATCTCCTAAAGATAGAAAATGGTTTTAAAGATCTATAGGCCATCCAATTATAGTGGGTAATATCATCTGCATTACGCTGAAAACCCATATCGTTCAATTCTAGCTCTGGCGAACGCCAAGTAACACCTGTATCAAAGACAAAATTTCCTCCACCTGATTTTCCAAACTTCACATTTCCTCCAGTACCTGTTAGCGATGTTTTTGTAGGATCTACTTCAACATGACTTGCATCTACTCTTTGAAAATTATGTCTTAAACTTGTCTGTGTATTATAAATAGCTTCTTTACTACCTAAAACTTTACTTACCACAACATTTCCTTCCACATACCAACTTCTATTATTCCATTGATGCTTAAAATCTAATCCACCTGCATACGCTGCATTGTGCATCCCAGAAATTCCTGTTTCAGATAAATTTCTATTTGTTGCGGTAAAAATACCACCAATCAAGGTATTACTATTGTTGTATTCTTTTTGTAATCTGGTTAAGAAAAAATTAGTTAAGGGCTCAACAACCTCTTTTCTTCGAGTACCATTATTATCAATTTCGGCAAACTCTTCTTGAGTAACAGCTTCTAAAATCCCTATAGATAATCCCGATTTTGTTTTCCCAGAAAATTTTGCCGCTCCTAAAATAGTAGTATTCCCTGGTCTATCTACAAATTCTCCAGAACCAGCAGTAGTTCCTCCTTGTGGGCTTCTACCAATTCTACGAGAGTAAAAAACATTATCTCTAGTAAAAGGACCACCTGCTTCTGCTTTTGTAATTTGATAATCAAAAATATTTTTATTCTCTACAAAAAACGGACGTTGTTCTCTTTGAAAAATCTGGAACCCATCCAGAGCTATTGCTGATGGATCTGCTTCTACTTGACCGAAATCTGGATTTACCGTAAAATCTAGCGTTAAATTATTGGTAACCCCTATTTTACCATCTATTCCAAAATTTGCAGAACTACTTTTACCTGTAGCAAACGGATTGCCCACTTCCTTTTTGAACGTTTCAGTTTGTCCAACTGCATAAGGTTGAATTTCAATTTGTTTTTGAGGTTTTATATTTTTAAGTCCATGTAGTTCTCCAATATTACTAACCCAACCTGGCAAATCTCTTGGGATTCTTTGCCACAAAGAACGCTCGTTCTCTCTAAAGTTATTTCGATGCATTTGCAATCCCCAGACCTGCTCAGCTTGGTCAGAAAAACGCACTTGCGTAAATGGAATTTTCATCTCTGCAGTCCAACCTTCTTCATCAATATTTGTTTTTACATACCAAATAGGATTCCAGCTTCTATCCCAATTATTTCCATTATCAGAAATAGCTTCTTCCCCTTTTACTCCTGCAGCAGTAACAGTAAATGCAAACCCTGTTCTTAAATCATGATAACTATCTAAATTGATTTCTACCCAATCTCCATCATTTCCATCTCTACGAGACAGTCTGTTTACAATTTTATCAGGCTCTGTATCATAGCAACGAATAGCCACGTATATATTTTTCTCGTCATAAATAATTTTAAATTTGGTCTTTTGAGTTGGCTCTTTTCCTTCGTCTGGCATAAATTCTTTAAAATCACCAGCCCATTCAACAGCATTCCATGTTTCATCTGTAAGTATCCCGTCTAATACAGGCGCTTTTACAACTCTTTTTGTGTTATAAATTCTTTTAGGGACAGTTGTTGTTTCTTGACTGTATGCAAATTGTGCAATACAAAAGACAAGAATAATTGAGAGCGTTTTATTCATTCTTTTTGGTTGATTTGATGTATTCTATTAAGAAAGATTTCTTAATGAAAGACCTCTAATTAATAAAAGTGTTACAAAGTAAACTCCCAATTGGTAATATACTGTCTTAAAAATTTGTTAATTGTTAGATAACGAAAAGTTAAAACCCTCCTTGTTTACTTTGTTAATTCACTAAAAATCAATCCTTATAATAAACCTATTCACTGTTTGCCTATTGAATATTTAGTTGTACCTTTGCAGACCTTTTTTAAGGGAAAATTAAATTTATTAATTGACAAAAACTAATAGTGTAATGAACACATTAAGTTACAAAACAGTATCGGCAAACAAAGAAACTGCTAACAAAGAGTGGTTAGTTGTTGATGCGGACGGACAAACATTGGGTCGTCTTTCTTCTAAAATAGCAATGCTAATTAGAGGTAAATACAAAACAAACTTTACACCTCACG
>Ga0209395_1004289_pt1 | contig 16902 bp, 12 predicted proteins | sample GOMGulsemesocosm_3_FD_184635 | JGI IMG/M metagenome (GOLD analysis project Ga0209395, IMG submission 184635) | Methane-oxidizing microbial communities from mesocosms in the Gulf of Mexico - GOM9D Gulf of Mexico (SPAdes) (version 2) | ecosystem: Environmental > Aquatic > Marine > Cold seeps... | reverse complement strand
ACATGAGGGGGGGACTCACTTGTCTGGATTTAGAAGAGGTTTAACAGGTACTTTAAAAAAGTATGCTGAATCGTCTGGGATGTTAGATAAGTTGAAATTTGATATCTCTGGAGATGATTTTAGAGAGGGATTAACAGCAATTGTTTCTGTAAAAGTCCAAGAGCCGCAATTTGAAGGTCAAACTAAAACAAAATTAGGGAATAGAGAAGTTACTGCGCCAGTAAGTCAAGCAGTTTCTGAAATGTTAACGGACTATTTAGAAGAGCATCCGAAAGATGCTAGAGCAATAGTTAATAAAGTTATCATGGCGGCTACCGCAAGACATGCAGCTCGTAAAGCCAGAGAAATGGTTCAACGTAAGTCTGTAATGTCTGGTTCTGGTTTACCTGGTAAATTAGCGGATTGTTCTTCAAAAATAGCTGAGGATTGTGAAGTATACTTAGTAGAGGGAGATTCTGCCGGTGGAACAGCAAAACAAGGTAGAGATAGAATGTTTCAAGCAATTATGCCATTAAGAGGTAAGATTCTTAATGTCGAGAAAGCAATGCAGCATAAGATTTTTGAAAATGAAGAAATCAAAAATATTTATACTGCTTTAGGTGTAAGAGTTGGTACTGAAGAAGATGAAAGAGCTTTAAATACTGAAAAATTAAGATACCATAAAGTAATCATCATGTGTGATGCGGATGTTGATGGGTCTCACATTGAGACTCTTATTTTAACATTCTTCTTCCGTCATATGAAAGAATTGATTGAAAAAGGATATATTTATATTGCAACTCCACCATTGTATCAAGTTAAGAAAGGAAAAAAATCTGCTTATGCTTGGGATGATGATCAAAGAGATAGATTAATTATGGAGTTAAAAGGATCAAGTGCTGATTCTTCAGTAAGTATCCAAAGATATAAAGGTCTTGGTGAGATGAATGCTGAACAATTGTGGGAAACTACAATGAATCCAGAGCATAGAACTTTACGTCAGGTTGTTATTGAAAATGCAATGGAAGCAGATAGAACATTCTCAATGTTAATGGGGGATGAAGTTCCACCACGTAGAGAATTTATTGAACAGAATGCAAAATATGCAAACATTGATATGTAATATACATTATCTTTAAAAATATAGATCTCAATCATTAATTTGGTTGAGATTTTTTTGTTCCATTAAATGGAATTCTGTTGAGTATTTAGTCTTAAGTCAAAATTTAATTCATAAGTTATTGTAAATTAAAGTGAAAAAGATATGTATTAATACTGCTACTTTAAAGTGATTTTTATTGAATAAGGTGAATAATATCATATTTTTGTTCCAAGATATTCGTTATATTTAGTGTAAATATAATCCTGATGAATAAAGAATCAAAAGTGAATATTCAATTCTTAGGAGGAGCTGGTACGGTTACTGGTTCTAAAACTTTGGTTGAATATAATGGAAAACGAATTTTAATTGATTGTGGTTTGTTTCAAGGGCTCAAGCAATTAAGAGAGTTGAATTGGAAAGAATTGAACATAAATCCCAAAACGATTGATGCTATAATATTAACTCATGCTCATTTAGATCACTGTGGATATATTCCTGCATTAGTAAAAAATGGATTTAAGGGTCAGATTCATTGTACGGAACCAACTTTAGAGTTGACAGAGATTATTTTAAAAGATAGTGCAAAAATTCAAGAGGAAGATGCTGAAAGGGCAAATAGATATTGTTATGGGAAAAGAAAACACTGCTTACCCTTGTATACAATTGAGGATGCTGAAAAGGCGATTGAATTCCTAGTACCTCATAATTATGGTGAATGGGTTATTATTAACTCAGAATTTAAGTTTCAATTATTAAATGCTGGTCATATTTTAGGTTCGGCTATGGTAGAGTTAAAAGTTAATGGGCAAACCTTTTTATTTACAGGTGATATAGGGAGGAAAAACCCCATGCTTCTATATCCACCTAAAAAAGTAGAGCATGTTGATTACTTAATTATAGAATCTACTTATGGTGATAGAGTTCATAAAAATAACGACCCGAAAGATGCTTTGTTAGAAGTGATTAAAGAGACGTATAGTCGTGGTGGAATTCTGATGGTACCTTCTTTTGCGGTGGAAAGAACACAGGAGTTAATATATTTAATTCATTTGTTAAAAGAAGAGGAGAGTATTCCTAATATTCCGGTGTATTTAGATTCTCCTATGGGAGTTAAATCTACTTTAGTTTTTGAGAAATATCCAAAGTATCAAGATTTGTCAAAATTTGTGACTGATAATATGTATTCAAATGTTAAATTCATTAGTAATTATGACGAGTCTAAATTGGTTGTTGCTGATAAAAAACCAAAAATAATATTGGCTGGTAGTGGAATGTTGGAAGGAGGGAGAATGTTACATTATATAGCAAACCATGGTAAAAGTCAAAATAATACCATTTTGTTTGTTGGTTTTCAGGCAGTGGGTACTAGAGGGAGAGATTTAGTACAAGGTACTAAACAGATTAAGTTTTTTGGTGAATACTATGAAGTTCAGTCTGAAATTAAGTCAATCTCTTCCATGTCTGCTCACGGGGATAGAAACGAAATGTTAGATTGGATGAAAAATATAAAAATACCACCAAAAAAAGTGTTTTTAAACCACGGAGAGCCACATCAAACTAATGCGTTCAGAGTATTAATTGAAAGTGAGTTAAATTGGGATGTACGTATTCCTGAATTAGATGAAAAAATTGAATTGTAGTTATGTTAGTGTCATTTTTTTGTTAGAAATGGGTGGTTAATTGAATGATTGACTATTTTTAATATTCAATGATAATCTTTCTTTTTTCCGTAGCTCTAACTCAGTTTATGACTTAATTTATTATCTTTGTCTGTTCAATTTACAATTAAAATGAGCAATAAATATCCTACGTATAGCGGTTTAAATCTTCCAAATGTGGCAGAAACAATTTTAGACCGTTGGAAAAAAGAAAATATTTTCCAAAAATCAGTTGACACACGTGAAGGTAACACACCTTTTATTTTTACTGAGGGACCACCTTCAGCAAACGGATTACCTGGTATTCACCACGTAATGGCGCGTTCGGTTAAAGATATTTTTTGTCGTTATAAAACACTGAAAGGTTTTCAAGTGAAACGTAAAGCGGGCTGGGATACACACGGTTTACCAGTTGAATTGAAAGTTGAAAAGGAATTAGGAATCTCTAAAGAGGATATTGGAACTAAAATTTCAGTTGAAGAGTACAATAACGCTTGTAAAAAAACAGTAATGGAATTCACAGATATCTGGAATGACATGACTGAAAGAATAGGGTACTGGGTAGATATGGAAAATCCGTATGTGACTTATGAAAGTAAGTATATGGAATCTGTTTGGTGGATTTTAGGACAAATGTGGAATAAAGATTTGTTGTACAAAGGGTATACTATTCAACCGTATTCACCAAAAGCAGGTACAGGTTTAAGTACGCATGAAATTAATCAGCCAGGATGTTACCAAGATGTAAAAGATACAACATGTGTAGCTCAGTTTAAAATTAAGAATAACCAAACATTACCTTTTGAAAATGTAGCTATTGAAAAAGCTCACTTTTTAGCTTGGACGACTACACCTTGGACATTACCATCTAATACAGCTTTAGCTGTTGGCCCAAAAATTGATTACGTATTTGTTCATTCATTTAATCAATATACAAAAGAAATTATTCAAGTTGTTTTAGCTAAAAACTTAGTAGGAAAACAGTTTGGTAAAGGATATAAAGCAGTTGAATCTTTAGAAGAAGTGACATCATTTGATGGAGAAGGGAAGTCAATTCCATTTTTTGTTGGTGGTGAATGTAAAGGTGCAGATTTAGCAGGAATCAAATATGAGCAATTAATGCCGTATGCACAGCCTTGTGAAAATCCAGAAAATGCATTTGTTGTAATCGTTGGTGATTTCGTAACTACTGAAGACGGTACTGGTGTGGTACACATTGCACCTACATTTGGTGCAGATGATGCCATGGTAGCAAAGGCTGCTGGAGTTCCAGCTCTATTAGTAGAAGATGAAACAGGTAAGCAAGTGCCTTTAGTTAACTTACAAGGTCGTTTCAGAGCTGAAGTGTCTGATGAAATGTTTGGTTTTGCAAATGAATATGTAAAGTCTGAATATTTAGAAGAAGGTGAAGAAGCTGCAGAATTAGCGATTCAAAAAGAGAATTTAAAGCCAATTATTGCAGATTTAAAAAAATATTTAAGCGTTGACGAAAGAATTACACTTAAATTAAAAATTGAAAATAAAGCATTTAAAATAGAAAAATATACTCACTCGTACCCACATTGTTGGCGTACAGACAAACCAATTTTATACTACCCATTAGATTCTTGGTTTGTAAAAGTGGAGGAGAATAGAGAGAAATTAGTAAACCTTAATAAAGAAATTAACTGGCAACCAAAATCAACTGGTGAAGGTCGTTTTGGAAAATGGTTAGAAAACGCAAACGATTGGAATTTATCACGTTCACGTTATTGGGGGATTCCAATACCAATTTGGACAAGTGAAGATAAAACAGAACAAATTTGCATTTCATCTATCGAACAATTAAAAGCAGAAGCTGACAAAGCCGTTGCTGCAGGTGTAATGGATAAAAACCCATTAGCTGAGTTTGTTGTTGGTGATATGAGTAAAGACAATTACGACTTAGTTGATTTACATAAAAATTATGTTGATGAAATTATCTTAGTGTCTGATTCAGGAAAAGCGTTAACGCGTGAAGCTGATTTAATTGACGTATGGTTTGATTCTGGTTCAGTGCCTTTTGCGCAGCACCATTATCCATTCGAAAATAAAGAGTTAATTGACAACGGAAGTTTGTTTCCATCTGACTTTATTGCAGAGGGTGTTGATCAGACTAGAGGTTGGTTTTATACACAACATGCTATTGCAGGTTTAGTATTTGACAAGGTATCATACAAGAATGTTATATCTAATGGTTTAGTGTTAGATAAAAATGGAGTGAAGATGTCAAAACGTTTAGGAAACGCTATTGATCCATTTACTACATTAGATAAGTATGGTCCTGATGCGACACGTTGGTATATGATTACTAATGCACAGCCATGGGATAATTTAAAGTTTGATTTAGAAGGTGTAACAGAAGTTCAAAGAAAATTCTTTGGTACGTTATATAATACATATTCATTCTTCACACTTTATGCAAACATTGATGGCTTCACATATGCTGAAGCAGAGGTAGAAAATAGACCAGAGATTGACCGTTGGATTTTATCAAAATTAAATTCATTAGTTAAGAATGTGGATGAAGCTTTTGAAACATATGAACCAACTAAAGCAGGACGTTTAATTCAGTCATTTGTAACGGATGAAATGTCTAACTGGTATGTTCGTTTATGTAGAAGGCGTTTTTGGAAAGGTGAGTATACAGAAGATAAAATTTCGGCTTACCAAACTTTGTATACCTGTTTGGAAACTGTATCTATTTTAAGTTCTCCAATTGCACCGTTCTTTACTGATCAGTTATTCTTAGATTTAAATAGTACAACCCAAAAAAATAAAGCTGAATCAGTTCATATTGCTGATTATCCAGCTGTAAATGAATCTTTAATTGATATTGATTTAGAAGAAAAGATGGATATCGCTCAAAAGGTATCCTCTATGGTTTTAGGTTTACGTAAAAAAGAACAAATAAAAGTACGTCAACCGTTACAAAAAATTATGGTACCTGTATTAAATAAAGACTTTGCACGTAGATTAAAAGACGTTCAAGATATTATTTTATCAGAGGTAAACATTAAGCAAATTGAATTACTAGAAGATACAGAAGGAGTATTAGTGAAGAAAATTAAACCAAACTTTAAAACAATAGGCCCTAAATATGGTAAACATATGAAAGCTATTGCAGGATTAGTTGGTAAATGGACTGCTGCTGATATCTCAAGCGCTGAACAAAATAACGGTTGGTCTGGTGAAATTAATGGAGAAACAATTAATTTAGACTTGACTGATTTTGATATTTCTACGGATGATATTCCAGGTTGGTTAGTATCTTCTGAAGGTGGATTAACAGTTGCATTAGATATTACATTATCTGCTGAGTTAAAATCAGAAGGAATAGCAAGAGAATTAGTAAATCGTATTCAAAACCAGAGAAAAGAAAACGGTCTAGAAATAATGGATAAAATTCAATTAACAGTTGAGGCTAATGATGTAGTTAAATCTGCAATTGAAGCTAATAAAGAGTATATCTGTAATGAAGTTTTAGCAAATGGTTTAACATTTGGAGCGGTTACTAAAGAAAACAATTTATTGGCAGACTTAGAAGAAGGTGATACAATTATTGAGTTGGTTAAGGCTTAATAAATTTCTAAGAAGTAAATAATATACCAAACCTAACAGGTTTTCAAACCTGTTAGGTTTTTTTATAATTTAAAATAATGAATAGGATAGTAATTTTTTTTAGTTTGATGCTGTTGATCTCTTGTAAAAATCAAGAAGAGATTAAGAAGTACAATGTACCCTCTTCATGTGTATCTATTAGCAGATCTGATGGGGATTATTTGATTGTAAATGAGGTTAATACTTTATATATATCAGTAAACGGTATTCCATTGAGTGATCTAGAAGTTGAATTGACTATAGGTGAAGTTTTGTCTTTTGAATATGGAGTTTGTAAGGTTAAGGTGACTCAAGGGAAGAAAACAAAACTAACAGTGAAAGCCAAAACTGTAGATTATTCTCTTGTTGAAAAGGAATTTAGTATTATAGAAAAACTTTAGAGTATGAAAAAAGCAATCTTAATAGGAGCAACAGGTTTAATTGGTTCTGAATTGTTAAAGCAATTGTTAGCAGATTCAAATTATTCAGAAGTTAAAGTTTTAGCGAGACGTTCTACAGGTGTTAATCATTCTAAATTAAAGGAAGTATTAATTAATTTTGATGACTTAGAAAGCTATAAATCGGAATTAGTTGGTGATGCGTTGTTCTCTACTATGGGAACTACAATTAAGAAAGCTGGTAGTCAATTAGTACAATATAAAATTGATTATACTTATCAGTATAACACGGCTAAAATAGCTTGTGATAATGGAGTTAAGCAGTTGGTGTTATTATCTTCTTATGGAGCTAATTCTGAATCTAAAGTATTTTATTCAAGAATTAAAGGAGAGTTAGATGAGGCTGTTCAAGAGTTGAATTTTGATTCTGTAAGTATTATACGTCCTTCTATGTTAGCCGGAGATAGGAAAGAGTTTAGATTAGCTGAAAAAATTCTAACGCCAATTATGTACGCATTGTTATGGATTCCAGGAATTAGAAAGTATAGACCTATAAAAGATGTTGTTGTGGCAAAGGCTATGATTAACTCTTTGAAGAGTAGTGCTAAACGTCAAATAATAGAATTAGAAGATATATTTAAATTAGCCAAATAATTTAATTTAAAAAGGACCTAAAACATTATGTTTTAGGTCCTTTTTAGTAATACTGTTTTTGGTATTAAAGCTTAGCAGAAACTCTTTTACTTACGTCTTTAATTTTTTTATCTAACCTTTTCACTAATTGTTCATTAGAATAAGAAAGTTTAATAGTTTTTAAAGTTTTCATATGTGATTTGGCATCTGTTGGGTTTTGAAGTATTAATGAAGCTTCAATTATATTTAAAAGTAAAATAGTAGTTACTTTTTTATTAACTCTTGATTTTTTGTCTTCAACATTAGATTCTTTTAAAGCTTCTTTCCAAGTGATAATAGCTTCCTTTAGTTCAGTTGCATTCTTTCCACCATTAAAATCTTCATAAGACGTTAAAGCATTATCTTTAGCAGCTTCTAAATCATCATATTCACCTTTTTTGTTTTTTATCCATCTAACTGATAATGCTCTTGAAACTTGAGAATAACCGTAGTTTGAATTAATGTATTCATTAGCTAATGTCATTGATTCTTTGACTGAACGCTTTTCTAAAGTTTTCATGTTTGGACTTTTATCTGTTTTTAAACTTTTTGAAACAGTTGACGATTCTAAAGTTCCTTCAAATAGAACTTCATTACCGTGTTGTATTTTCATGTAAACAGTTCTATTGTAAGATGTTGTATAATAATATACTTTTTGTTTTACGGTTTTCTTTGTGGTCTTATTATAAACATTTTTTTCAGTGTATTTTCTTTCTGGCGCTTCAAATTCAAAATCATTTAAAACAACATGTGCAACTAAAATATTTCCATTGTCAGCTTTTTTATAACCAGCTAATTTTAAGTAAGAACCAGCTAAAACGTTGGGGTCAAATGTTATTGCTGTTGTTGAAGGTTCTGAATAAACAGGTACTCTGGGTTTACGGTAAATTGGCTTTCTAGGAAGTTTAATGACAGGCTTTTTTTCTTGAAGTGCAATTTTTTCAACAGCAGACATTTTATCGTATGCATCAGATTCTAATTTGAAGTTTTCTTGAGCTATAATGACATCATTGTCATATTGAGCTAAAGCTTCTTGATGTTTTTCTTCAGCATCAAGTACCGTGTTTGGGTAATTTGCTAAATCTTCTTCATACTTAAATTTAGCTCTATCAATTATTGCGTTATTGTTTGCAGCGTAAGGTGTTTCTACTGTAAATAGATAACCATCTAAATTGGCTATTGGGTTTAGGGGCAATCTTTCTGATTTAAAAGACACTTTTTTGTCATCAAGCCTTTGTGAATTTGCAGTAATAACTGCAAGGAATGTTAATGCTAATAGTAACGTTTTCTTCATTGTTTTTTCATTTAATTTTAATGCAAGTTACTAAAAATATTGTTATTCGTTTGATATTAAGTACAATTGAATATAAGTAGAAATAAGGGATAGATTTGGGCAATGAATAATAGAGCAAAAAAAATACCCAACCTGTTAATTAGGTTGGGTATTTTTTATAATTAATGATAATAAAAATATTATTCAATAATTAATTTTTGAACACCAGTTCCCATACTTGATTCTAAACTTATAAAGTAAATTCCAGAAGGTAGACTTGTTAAATCAAAAGTTGAATTATTTACTTGATTTTGATCTGTAAAATAGTAAGTTTTTAAAGTTTGACCAGATATGTCCTGAATAAATACTCTGGAAGTTTCTTTTAAACCTTTTACGTTTATAGTGAAAAATCCGCTAGACGGATTAGGAAATACATTCATTTCATAATTCAATGTGTTATCAGTATGTTCTGTATTGTTTAAAAATCCTCCATAAACTAAAGGCTGATTAGCATAGTTAATTAAATGACCGTCTACAATATAGATTGCTTTATAACCATCATTGCAGTCTGGACAAGTTGTTCCTGAGTTACAAGCAGGATTGTTTGGGTGACAATAATCTGTGTAAGTTGGGTCAAAACGGTAGGTTAATTGTAATTCATTTGAAGTAATATTTGATGTCATATCCCATTTATTTGGATGTGCAATCGAACCTGGACACCAACCTGCTCTCGAATACTGCCAAGTTCCTTGTTGATTAGTACAGTTGTCAGGGTTAGGATTACAGTCATTCCATAAGTTCTGTGTGAAGGTAGGAGTGTTATCAATGTCAATAAAATTAGTAGCGTTATAAAATTCAGCTGCATTCTGAGAATTATTATTTCCCCAGCCATGTCCGGTATTTGAAACCACTAGTTTTGATTTTTGAATTCCAGTATTATAAGTGTATTTTACTGTATCCACGGGTTGTAAATCTGTAGGGTTTCCTAAGTCATATATATTGTCCCAGATTTCTTCAACACCTGTATAAGCATATTCAGGTGTTCCTTCTTGGTGGTCAAAATCAAGTGTGATTTGCCATCCACCTGTTCCCCAAGTGTCAATAAACATTCTAAATTCAAGTTCTCCTTGTAGGATTGATTCATAATCAGTTAAATCAATTAAGTGTGTACAACCCACATTATATGGTGTCATATATCTAATGATTTGAATCCAATTGCCATCTGGTCCTTTCACGTCAATATGAGCCCAACGATCCCAGTCATCACAATTTCCATTTGGACATTCAACAATTAAATTTGCCATGATTTCATCATAACTATTTACATGTTGAGGCATTTCATAACTACCATAAAACCATCTGCTGTTTGTTCCTCCAAATTCAATAACAACATCCTCCATTGAAGTAACAGTTTGATCTGAAATAGTTGAAGTCACATTTACATTTCTAGTTATAGTGGTAGATGCTCCATTATCTGCGGTTACTTTTATATCAATAGAATGTGCACCAAAAGTAGCTGGTTTCCATAGGTAATAATAAAAACCATTATCTTCAGTACAAGTGTAACTTGTACCATCAATAATTACTTCTGCAGTCGTAATGCTTAGTTGATTGTCATAATCAATTGTTGCATTTAAATAGATAGGATATGCCATTAAATAAGGCATTTGAATATCATAAGCTTCAGATAATCTTGTTGTAACTAGCGGTGAAATAATTGATAAATCAATAACGTTAAAGCTTTGAATAATTTCTTTAGCATAATATGTAGCATTTCCAGCTTGAAGTGCTCTTACTTCAACAGTACCTGCATTACCATCTAAAGTTAATTGATTTCCTACAATAGAAGCCGGTCCAGAAATAATATCATAAGTGATAGCTAATCCAGATGTTGCAGATGCATTTAATGTAATTGCTGGGTCAGTAGTATATTTTTCAGTGATAACATCAAATGTCATATCTTGATTTATTTGACCAGTTGCTCCACATCCAAAGTCTTGATAAATGTTTAACTCTGATACCACGGCAAAAAACTCATTAGCCGCACTTGATGTGGCAACAAATTTGACATATTGAGCATTTATTGCTCCAAAATTAAAAGCTTGTTCATCCAAAGGATTAGTTAAATATGAGAATTCAGAACTTACTTCAGCATTTCCCCATGTAACGTTATCAGTACTTAAATAAAATTCAAACTCAGCAATTTTCCCATTTAAATTACCTGTAGTTCTTGGGATGTAACCAAAACCATTCACAGGATATGAAGTTCCCAAATCAATGATGATTTCATGCGGATATGGAGGTTGAGCAGCATCCCATTCTGTGTGCCAAATTGTGGATTGATCTCCATCAAATGCATTGCTTCCTTCTGCTCCAGGTGCATTACTGTTGGTTGAAACCAAAGTGAATCCTGTTGGAGAAATTAAGGTGGTGTCACATTGAGCGTAGCTCAAATTTATTACTAAAAAGCTTAGTAGAGACAATAAATAGTGTTTTTTCATTTTATATAGTTTTTTACAAATATAAATATTTATATCTAAATCGATTTAGGCTTGTTTAAATTTTAATGGTTTTCGAATATCACGATTAATTTTTCATACTTTATTGAAATTAGAGAAAAGATTTTTTCTTTAAACTATTTAAAGTAAAAAACAACTACCTTTGTCCCATGGAAATTAGACAAAAAGACACAAAGAAACGAGAAGTAAAGAAACAAATGTTGCATATTAAAAACAAACATAAGGGACGTTACGATTTTGAAGTGTTAGTTAAGTCATTTCCAAAATTAAAAAAGTTTGTTAGGCCCAATAAATATGGAGATGAATCAATTGAGTTTTCTAATCCTGAAGCAGTAAAGTCATTAAATTCAGCTTTATTAAAACATTTTTATGATGTGGAGAATTGGGATATTCCAGAGAATTATTTATGTCCGCCAATTCCTGGTCGTGCGGATTATATTCATCACATTGCTGAATTATTAGGAAAGAAAAACGGATATAAAATTCCAATGAATTCTAAAGTGAAATGTTTAGATATTGGAACAGGAGCAAATATTATTTATCCAATTATAGGTAGAAAAGAATATGGTTGGACTTTTATTGCGACAGAAATTGATTCTATTGCATTAAAATCGGCAGATAGAATCGTTAATTCTAATTCTTATTTAAAAGAAGGGATTGAATTAAGACAACAAAGAAACGCTACAGATATTTTTAAAGGAGTAATTAAATCTAAAGAACAAATTGATTTAACTATTTGTAATCCCCCATTTCATAAATCTGCAAAAGAAGCTTATATTGGTACATTGCGTAAAATGAGAAATGTTAGTAAAGAAAAAGTAAAAAAAGCGAAGCCAAATTTCGGAGGTACAAATAAAGAGTTGTGGTGTGAAGGTGGTGAAAAACAATTTATTAATTCTATGATTACTGAGAGTAAAGAATTTGGTAAACAGTGTTATTGGTTTTCTACACTAGTGTCTAAGAAAGAAAATTTGAAAGGTATTTATTCAGCTTTAAAATCAGCAAATGTGGATACTATTAAGACCATAAATATGGGGCAAGGTAACAAAATGAGTAGAATTGTAGCTTGGACATTTTTAAATAAAGAAGAGCAAGAAGATTGGATGCATAATAAATGGCGTCAATGGACTACGGAAGAGAATTAAAGGAACGGAATTCAAAAGCACTTTGGATTGAGATTTTTAATGATATCGGTTCTGATAAAAATAAGTTCTCAATGCTAATGGATTTATTTTTAGGGGAGGATAGAAGATTAGCTTTGTCGTCTAGTCAACCAGTTGGAATGATTGGCGAAAAAAAACCGATTTTAATTCAGTCTTATTTGGTAAGAATGGTAAAACATTTGCATACTAATCCAATTGATGGAGTGAAGCGAAATACATTGAGAATATTTCAGTTTAATACTATTCCAGATGAAGTTGAAGGCGAGTTTTTTGACCTAGCTTTAAGTTATGTAATATCGATATCTGAACCAGTTGCTATTAAAGCTTTTTCAATGACTGTCGTAAGAAAAATTTGCCAGAAATATCCAGAATTATCTCAAGAAGTTATTCCTATTTTGGAAAGATTTATTGAAGAATCTGATTCTGCAGGTATTAGAAATAGAGGGGGGAAGGAATTAAAAAAACTGATAGAGATTCGAAAACGATTTAATGACAAAAATATGACGTAAGTCATTTATAGTTTTTATATTTATCGTTGGAATTGAATTTACATGAAAAAAATACTAGTTACGTTTGTATTATTAATGGCATTTGGGGTTACATTGCTATCTGTTGATGTTACTATTAATAATCGATTTTCGTCATTAAATAAAACTAATGATTTAAAAGAATTATCGGTATTAGATGTTTTGCTTGAACTAGGAGATGAAAAGCCTGATCATTATCTGATGAGAACTAATCAAGATTCTGTAAGGATGGGCTATGAAATAGTTCATTTAGGTCAATTAAAAGATAAATCTAATTCTAGATTATCAAAATTTTTTGTTTGTACAGATTGCCATAATGAAGTTATTGAAGTAGCAGACTTGTCAACAGAGACTACTGGTGATAGAGTGAGCTATGGTGTTAAAAATGATTTACCATTTTTGCCTGCCTCAACCTTTTATGGAATGTATAATAAAACACATTGGTATAATGGGGATTATTCAAAAAAATATGGCGATTTAGTTAAACCAACAAGAGATACATTAATAAATGCAATTCAATTATGTGCAGTTCAATGTTCTCAGGGTAGACCTTTAAAAGACTGGGAGCTAAATGCAATTATGCATTATTATAAATCAATTGAATTTAAGATAAAAGATTTAAAATTAAACCAATCTGAATTGAATCAACTACTAACTGATTTAGCTACTCATAACACAAGAAGTATTGAACTTTTAAAAAGTAAATTCAAATCTATTAATGCTGCTACTTTTGGTGATTTACAACCAAAACAGCCTGATAATTATTCTGCAGATTTAAAGACAGGAGAATATATTTTTAAGAATGGATGTTTACACTGTCATGGGATGGGTAAAGATATTACCAACTTTGAATTTGATAATGATAAATTAACGCTTTCATTTCTAAAATCAAAATTAAAAAAACATAATTCGTATTCTGTTCCTTATATTGTTAGAAAAGGAACTTATGCTGTAAGTGGAAGAAGACAATATATGCCTCAATATCCTTTAGAGAAAATGAGTAATACTCAATTGTTTGATTTGATAAATTATATTAAATCTAAATCTAAATAATTCAAAGAAATGTTTAAAAAAAATATAGTATTATTGGTAAGTGTTCTGGTAACAGGATTTTCATTTTCTCAAGATAAAATTTGGGATACTTTTGATGGTACAAGAGCATTGAGTAATCATTCAACCGAAATGTTGTTTAAAAAGAATTTGGAATTTAGGGTGTCACATAAATTTGGTGATATTGCTGGTGATAATGGTGGGTTACAAAATTTTTATGGATTTGATAATTTAGCAGATGTACGTATTGCATTTGAATATGGAATTACTGATAATATAAACATTGGACTTGGTAGAAGCAAAGGTGTTAATGAAAGAACAGGTGTAGTTGACATGTTTGGTAAGATTAGGTTGATGCAACAAGAAAAAAAAGGAAAACCACTTAACATAACTTATGTTTCGTCTTTGGCTTTTTCATATAAAGATGCGTCAACTGATTCAACATCTTCAAACTACTATCAAACAATGACAGAAAGATTAATCTTTACCAATCAATTAATTGTATCTAGAAAATTTACGGATAGACTTTCGTTACAATTGAATGCAGGTTATCATCATAGAAATCTAGTGACGTATAATGACGTGAATGGTTTGATTTTTACAGGAGGAGTAATAAGATATAGATTTACCAAAACATTAGGTCTTATTACCGAATATAATCATGTGTGGAATCGATCTAAAGATACTGAACAAAAAAATCCACTTGCATTTGGATTTGAATTATTAACTGGTGGTCACAATTTTACTATAGTAGTTTCTAATCATAAAGGTGTTAATGAAAATATTTTTTTATCTAATACTACCTCTAATTGGTTAAAAGGTCAGTGGAGAATTGGGTTTACAATTAACAGAAGGTTTAAACTTTAACACAATAAAAATGAAAAAAATTATAATAATTACTTTAATATTTATTGGTTTAACAAGTTGTGTTAAACATAAGGCTGAGCCTATAATTAAAGATGTACCGGTACCAGTAGGTGAAGTTGATCCAAATTGTCCTGATACAATTTTATTTGCAACTCAAATTTTGATTGATGTTTTTGAAACACATTGTAATGGTTGTCATGTACTTGGTGGTAGTGGGGAAAGTAATGGAGTGTTCACAAATCATGCAAATATTTCTGATGAAGCAGATAAAATATTGAAAGCATTAAAACATGAAAGTGGTGTAACAGCAATGCCGTTAGGAAGTTCAGACCCTTTAAATGATAGTTTAATAAATGCGTTTGATTGCTGGATGAAACAAGGTAAATTGAATAATTAATAACCAACCTTTTAATAAATTAATACGTTAAAGATTATATAAACAAATAAACCTGTAATATCAGGTACTCTAATTATGAATAAAAAATTACTTTTATTAATTCCAATAGCGGGTGTTATTGGATTGACTTTCATGTCAAACACAAATGAAAACTTTGAAAATTATCATGTAGATGGTTTTGATGCGGTAATGAGTAATGGGAATGTTATTCCTGCTGTAACGGGTGCGCCTGGAGAAGCTAATTGTACCCAATGTCATAGTGATGGAGCTGTTTTAGCAGCAAATGCGACTAATGGAATTGCTGCTGCTGGATTAACAGCTTATGAAGTTGGACAAACTTATACATTTGTTGCGGGTACAACTGTTGGTGTAAATAACGGATTTCAGATGACCGTTTTAGATAATTCAGGAGCTAAAGCTGGTAGTTTTGTTGTTGGTGCAGCAAATACAGCAATTCAAACAAGTGGAGGGAAAGAATACATTAACCATAGTACAAAGTCTGCTGCTTTCACGTTTGAATGGACTGCTCCTTCTGTAGATATGGGACCATTAACTGCTTATTTTTCAGTAAATGGCTCTAATGGTAACAATAATACTATGGGAGACGGAATATATGTTGGAACTATTTCAATTCCTTCAGCGGCAACAAGTGGATTGACAAATCACCAAAAACAAGATGAGAAAGTTAATATGTTTTTTAATGAGAACTCTAATGAGTTGAATGTAAAGTACTCTTTAAAAGAAAAGTCTAATCTAATGGTTCAAGTTGTAGATTTATCTGGGAAAATTATTGAAGAAGTACAATTAGGTCAAAAATCATTTGGTCCTCATTCTTCTAAAATACAATTAGAAAATATTCAAAACGAAGGGATTTATATCGTTTCTTTATTTATTAATAATGGAATTTATTCAAGAAAAATTAACTTGAAATAATATTTACATTTCCATTTTAAAAGAAGCACTGTTTGGTGCTTCTTTTTTTTGTTTAATAAGTTGTATATAGTATATTTGGGAAAAATAATTTCGTAAAACATAAATGGTATTTAGTAGTAGTAGTTTTCTTTTGTACTTTTTACCACTTTTCTTATTGGTATACCATTTGGTAGGGGCAAAGTTTAAGAATTATGTCATATTAATTAGCAGTATATTATTTTACAGTTGGGGTGCTCCAAAGTTTCTTTTTGTAATTTTAGGCTCAACAATTATTGATTTTTATGTGGTAAAGGAACTTCATAGAAGTTCAGCTATTCTTAGGCGAAAATTACTATTGTCATTATCAATTTTTATAAATTTAGGACTATTAGTCTATTTTAAATATGCTAATTTTTTTATTGAAAACTTGAATTATTCTTTAGCTTCTGTTGGGGTTAATAATGTCGAGTGGGTAAAAATTGTTTTACCTATCGGAATTTCATTTTATACATTTCAAACTTTGACGTATTCAATTGATGTTTACCGAAAAAAGCATGAACCATTAAATAAACTGACTGATTACTTAGTGTATATTATGTCTTTTCCTCAAATGATTGCAGGTCCAATTGTTCGTTTTAGTTCTATTGCTGATCAAATTACTGATAGAAAGGAAGTGATAGATGATAAATTGATTGGCTTTTATCGGTTTTCAATCGGTTTGGCAAAAAAAGTGTTGATTGCAAATGTAATGGCTGAGCAAGCTGATT
>Ga0209395_1004285_pt1 | contig 16912 bp, 11 predicted proteins | sample GOMGulsemesocosm_3_FD_184635 | JGI IMG/M metagenome (GOLD analysis project Ga0209395, IMG submission 184635) | Methane-oxidizing microbial communities from mesocosms in the Gulf of Mexico - GOM9D Gulf of Mexico (SPAdes) (version 2) | ecosystem: Environmental > Aquatic > Marine > Cold seeps... | reverse complement strand
CCTCGGCAATAAGCTCCTGCATTGCCCTAATTACGCTCATCCATGAGCTAATGCGTTGCGCTAGCGCCGGCATCCATGCCGTCGTGCGTCGTTATAAAATGAAGATGGGGAATGACCACACCGATCATTTCAGGCCTAGCATTTGGCACGCTTCTCGACTTGCTCAAATCCCGCATTTCCAAGTAGCACGGGTATAGAACACCAACCATAGAGTAAATTAGGGTAAATTACTATGCTTCTAACGGCTAATCGCCAATTAACTAAACAATTTTTGTATCAAATAATCAGCGCTTTAATAGCAACGATGCAGCCAATACTGCATCGTTGTTAATGTGATTTTATTTCTTTAATTGTAAGATATAGTTAGCAACCGCCAGGCGAGTTTCCTGATCGAGATAGTTTTGTGGTGGCATTTCTGGATAGTCGGCGCGGATCTTAGTTGGCTTAGCAATCCAATCGGCTAAATCTTGCGGACGGTCCATATACATTGCCTGAATCGTTTGCATCGGTGGACCGATCATTCGCCCAGTATAGGTGTGACAACCAGTACAAATTCCGAGGTAAGCCACTTTCCCACGTTCTTGTGGGGTGATGACGCGTGGCGCTACGGGCTCATCTAAAATATAGGTGGTGATTGCATGAGTATTAGTAAAATCACATTGCGCCCAATGATCAATACCGACGGTAACATAACGATGACGGTTAATAATACAGCTATCCTTACTTTCACCGATACGTACAATATCAGGGTTACCTTGCTTGAACTGACTAAGCATATACGCCTTAACCAAATCATTAGCATCATAACCATTGCTATCCATCAGGTTATCGAGCAGCATGATGCGATCCGGACTCGGATCAGACTCGGGATCGATGGTCGCATTGGGCGCACTATGATGATCGGTAATAATCAGCCCTGCGGTCTTATTGCCGGTGATAATATTACCTTCAACAATGACTTCATCCGCCGCCATAATGAGTATTCCAACGCCCGACGGAATACCAGCAACCATGGAGCCCGGCGCGCCGAAGTTCTTGTGATTGTTATCGACGATGAAGTTATTACGGATGATCACATCAAAAGTAGTCTTAATCGGTAGCCCTGGGGTGACAAACGCTAAAATACCGCCAGTATTATTATGCACATAGTTGTTTTCTACGATGGCATGGCGCGAGTTTTCAATCTCAATACCCGCGACGCTATCAAACACTTCATTGTGAGAGACTTGAATGTTATCGCTCATCCCAACATAGATAGCCGCGTCTTCAATACCTGAGATAATATTATGAGAAACAATACCGTTGGTACCTAACTGGGGGAATATACCATACACGCCAGTATCGATGATGATGTTATTGCGGATCTCAAAATTATTACCCGCCTGCCCCATGATCCCGTTGCCTTTGTATTGCGTAATAAGCAGGTTTTCCACCACAATATTATTACCCGAATACAAAATCGCATCGTTTAATTTACCTTGACCATTTAAAGTGGCGCGCTTGCCCTCTTTAATGACACCGATCAGTCTAATATCATCTTTATCAATATAGACGGTCTCATGGTAGCTCCCCGGCATCACCTGAATTGTATCTCCCGGGGTCGCTAACTTGACTGCGTCCATAATTAGGTCACCAGGATTAATAACGAGTGTCTTACCGACTGAGGTACGTTTGATGACTGCGCTCTTGCCGGAGACACTAGCGCTCTGTTGGTCTTTATTGTAACCACCAGCGTAACTAGCACCGCCGCTACTGGTGGCAATATTGACCGGGATATCTTGGCTCGCACCAAAATACATTCCGGCAGAAAACGCAGCAACTATGGCCACCACGGTTAACGTCTTTGCAAAACTCATTATTATGTTCCTTATTGTTGTGTCTGTTGATAATTTTTATCGATTGGTGCCAATCCAGATGGCACCGCAGTTGGAATTGTTGGCATCAAGCTCTCATCATTAAGCGCGCCGAGAAAATCGATTATCGACTCGATTTCCCCCTGACTTAAATCAGGCTCCCAGATATGCCAATGGAGATAAAGTGTTTGCTCTTTAGGCACTGCGTGACCGCGTCCTTTGGTATAAAACTCTATCGAGTCGAATAAGTTATCAAATTTACCCGAATGCATATAAGGCGCAGTTTTAGTGATATTTCTTAGGGTTGGCACCTTAAAACCGCCGCGTAATTTTGCCTCGCTAAAGGTTTTTTGGGCGCCGACATCAAACGCCATCCCTTGAGGTTCGGGCGTGCCGATCACCGCAATTTGATCGTTGGTAAATAACGGCGGCTGATGACACTCAGAGCAGCGGGCGACGAACGAGCGAAATACATTGAGGCCAGTAATTTCCTTTTCCGTCAACGCCTCATGATAGCCATGAGCGTATTGATCATAACGACTATTTAAAGAGATTAGACTCGCTTGGAAAGCGCTCAATGCGCTAGTCACCTGCGTTAGTGTGATTGACGTCGTATTATCATAAACTTGGTTAAATAAACGAACATACTCCTCATTAGCATTAAGAGTAGCGAGTAAGTTCTGCGGGGTATTACCCATCTCCTTGGCATCAAATAATGGACCACTCGCTTGTTCTTCTAGCGTACTCGCCCGAGCATCCCAAAATAATTTGTTGAGAAATCCAACATTCCATAAGCTTGGCGAAGAACGCTCGACCTTTTCACCAGTGATGCCGACACTGCGATCCAGTTCGTCACTAAACCCCTTATCAGGTTGATGGCAACTAGCGCAAGAGAGTGAACCATCCTTGGATAAGGCGGGATCAAAAAACAGGAAGCGGCCAAGGTCTATTTGCTGCGGACTGTAGCCATCATGGATTTTTGGTAATGAGGTTTGAGTTCCGCCCATCCCTCGGTTTTGGGTTGAGTCATAAAACTGATAGCGTGAAACTAAGAAGCACCGCCCTTTATCGAAAGAGAAACTGGGTGGGCATTGACTCTTTAATACAAATTGTGGCGCACTGGCACTGGTCTGCGGCCAGCACAAAAGCAACAACAAAAATAATCCAATGACGATGCGCATAAAAAACCTTAATCAAGAAACTAAGATTAAGGTATTAAATTGGCCACGCTAAATCTTACGTATATTGAAAAATAGCTGAGTTATTTCGAAATAACTCAGCATTTAATCGGCCTTATGAGCACGTTTCCTATACTCGGTGGGGGTTACACCGTGTTTATCCTTAAATGCCTTATTAAAAGAACTTAAGCTTCTAAAGCCGCTTTCTAGTGCTAACGTCAGTACAGGCAGCGGTTTTTGATGCTTTATTGCAAGCATTTTGGTGACTTCATCGATGCGATAATGATTGAGGAAGTCATTAAAATTTCGAAACGACAACTCACCATTGATTAACGCGCGCAGTTTATATTCATGGATACCTAAGGTCTTGGCAAAGAGCGTAATGGTCAACCCTTCTTGCCGATAAAGCTTGTCTTGCTCCATCGCATTAACGATCCCGTTTAGCTCTGGGGAAGCAATACTGTGAGCCTCAATCTCGACACGCTGAGTTTGATGAGGTTCGAAAATACTGGTGCTAGATAACTGAAATAAAGATAGATTAACGCAGCTCACAATAAGGGTCAGTGATAGCACTTCAAGTAAGGCTAAGCCTGGCCATGTTAGTTTTAGCAATTGCTCTATCACTATCACCAAAAATATATACAACGCCGCCGCGCCGATAACCCCACCGCGTATATATCGCCTACGCTGTACTAAATCACTATCCCAATATTTACCAACAGTCACCAATGCATGTACCACTAACGTTAACTCTAGCGCCAAAGCGCCATATCTAGCCAGCCCAGCGATAGCGTCGAAATCCTGTAGGCTAAAGCTAAACAAGGTTTCTAGGCTCAGCACCGACATCGGGATTAATAGGGTTAGCGATGCAATCACGTAGTGCCAGCGCTTGATCTGAATCTGCTCACCGAAAATACTCAGACTGACCAGCCAAAATATTCCCGGCAGCGCATTATTTCCCGCATAAAACAATAAATTAAATATCGCAGGGGGGTCTTGGGGTTCAAGCAAAAGGTCGCTGACATGAAGTATGGCGCACGCCATAAACAACACATACAAGCGCAATGATTGAGCCTTGCCCCAATGCGATGCCAACAAGGCAATCGCCATTAGCATTTGAGAAATACTCACAATAGAAAAAAAATCGACCAAATTATTCATATACATCCACGATATAAAGTCTCGATACAACCAATCCAACTAGGTTTATAAAATAATACCATTTGCATTAATTATGTGATCTTGTCGTGCTAAAGGAAAATTAGCGAGAACACATGTTCATCGTTCCAGACTGAACATAAGCACCCACATCCTGTAGGCGAGGCGCTCGAATGATTTCGACACGGCAGAAAATTAGTTCCAGACATTTTCTAAGGTCGCACATCCTTGCGCGCAATGTCGACATTAGAGCAATGCTTTTTGTCCAAGGATGGGCACATTAGAGCAATGCATGGAGCATATTGCCAAGGAGCACATTGCCGACCAATAGCTGGCTATTGGGATTGAGAGCAACACCGTAGTCGTCGATTTAAATTAGCACAAGTGGTCAGTTATTAAATGCAATTGGTATAAGGACAACGCTAACATTTATCAGTTTAAAATTATAGATAGTAGCCACACAAAAAAAGGCTTAACCGTTAAGTTATAACGCATGTCAGTTAAGGAGAAGTTGCAACAGTTGAAGCGCGGCTGATCCCGCCATTTATCGCCTTAAATTTTAAATTGACCAATGAAAAAATCAGGGATGATTTTTTAGTATTTGCCGCAGGTGACTGCATGGATGCAGGAATTAGAGCGACGCATTTGTCCATGGATGGACATATTAGGGCAATGCAGGGAGCATATTGCCGAGGATGCCAAAGCCGGGATGCGGATCAAATACGGTATTGAACAGGCAATTTATCATTTAAGATCAGCGATAAATAATCGGGTCTCCTTTCTTTTGGATACTTTTTCTTTGTAAATCTCGTCCCTGAGATTTATCGCTGCGCGACCAGCTAAAGCTGTCCTAAAATGTTCCAGACATTTTAGTGGAGACGCACAAATTGGTCTGGAACCAATGTGAACAGCCAAAGGCTGGCCCGCAGGGTGAAATACACGGATGTATTTCATAAAGAGAAGTATCTGGTGTGCGCGCTATCATCCATTAAAACGGAGAAATTTGATAAGCACATCAAAAAATACTCAACAGTTTAAATTCTTCTCTTAACTGACCAGCATTAAACAGTTAAGTTAAGCCTTTCATCAGAGAACTAAATATTAAAAATTAATCTTAAAGTCCAAACCCACCTCTCGGCCACGATTAATCTTAGCGATTGGCGTATTTAATGCGCTTGCCGCCAAACCACCAATTGAAGTGACATAACGTTGATCGGTGATATTTTTCGCCCATAAACCAATTTCATAACGCTCGTTATCATCGGTCCAAGAAATACGACCGCTAAGGTTCTTGTAATTGGTGAAATAGTCATCGACGGCTAGCTTGTAGCTTTCGAGGCCGACTTGGTCGGCGTTGGTGTTTTCGCGATACACATAATCCATATGGATATTTAAACTACCGCTTGAAACATCAGGCATATAATCGAACAATAAGGTCATGCTTTGCGCCGCTTTAGTCGATTTTTTCTGCGCTTCAACCAAGGTAGCTTCACCGTTGTAGTACGCTGGATTATCGGTATCTGTGGTGCGTATTTCCGTCATAAACCCAAGGGTTAGGCTATCTGAAGCGGCCCAACGTACATCAATTTCGATACCGGTGAGATCTTTATCAACATTGATGATCCGTGGTTTACCAGCCGGTTGACCTGCGGCCTTCTCTTCTGGCGTTAACGAGTTTACAGCATTTTGTAAATCGGTGATTTGAGTATAGTAAGCGCTCACATTTGCCACTACAGAGTCGCCTAAAATACCTTTGTAACCGAACTCAAAGTTCGCTGTATCCTCTGGTGAGAAAGACTCGGTCAATGGTAATAACGAGTCGAAGCCGCCGGATTTATAACCCGTTGAGTAAGATGCGAAGAACATATCAACATCCGTCACTTGATAACTGGTGACTAAACGACCGGTGATCTTATCCCACGAATCCGCTGAGACGAGATCAACCTGAGGAAACAAAATATTTTCAGGTGATGGTGCTGGTATGCTAGCCGTTCGTTCTAAATCAAAGGTGATTGGCGGAATATACCAAGAGAAATCTTTCTTATCATTTGAATAACGCAGACCGCCGATGATGTTCCATTTATCACTTATCGCGTAATCGGCGTCGATATAAACGCCCCAGTTGGTAAAATCACCAGTGTTGTTAACGCTTTCATGCCAGAACGTTCCAGAGTTGCTCGGGCCAAAGATATTCACCATCGCCCCCATCCCGGGTAATGCGCCTAATTGAGCCACTTGATCGTACGTTGCGTCACCTAACGCGGTGACTATATCGCCGGTCATGCCACCTGGTGGTAGCGTCATGCCAAACTGAGGCCCAACGGTGTTTAGCACATTAGCCCACTGATCGGCATTCCACATGTGATCCATTTCAAGACCACTTTGTGTGAAAGCGTAATCGACGAAATCGCTCTTCGCTTCATCGCTAGTGATGCCTAAATCAGCCATAGTGCCTGCGACTTGCTGAGCAACTTGAGCACGCAAGAAGTCATTCAAACCACCAGTGATAAGACGGGCGGCACTGTCAGCGGTTAGGTTAAGTTCGGTGGTTTGCTTTACTTTTTCTTTCGAGTAAGAGATACCGGTCACCAAATTTAATTTCTCACCGACATAATTAGCCTGTAGTTCGGTGTAAAAAATATCTGAGTCTTCGTTATTTGAGGTATCAAAGTATCGGTCAACTTTTGAGGTGCCGTCTTCATCTTCACGATTCTCAGTTTCCCATTGACGATAGCTGGCGACATATTTAAGTGACCATTGTTCGTTGAGATCAGAGTTTAGCTTAATGGTTACGGCGCTCATGTCCCGCGCTTCGACGCCACCACGAACATCGTTTTCCAGCGTATCTGAAAATAAATCATCGCCGCCTAAATAAGCCCATTCGCTGGTGCCAATTGCTAGCGGCGGAGCATTCTCCAAATCGTCCCAATCATAAGAAATTTGAAAGTTGGTGCTATCGGTAATATTCCATTTAATCGCAATACGTGCCGCTTGATGATCGATAGCGCCGCCGTCCATAGTTTCGCTGTCGTTATTCCACGCTGGTGCCGAAATGTTTTTGATGAAACCATCCTGCGTGGTGCTTAGAATATTGGCTCGGACAAAGATGCTATCACTCAATGCAACATTGACCATCCCTTCGAGCCGCATCAATGAATCGGTACCAAAACTTGCCTTGGCAAAACCTTCGTTATCTTCAATCGGTGATTTGGGTATCATATTGACCACCCCCATCGCCGCATTACGGCCAAAGAGCGTACCTTGGGGACCTTTTAATACTTCGATGCGTTCGATATCTGAGAACAGCACATTTTGTGCGGCGCGCGGCATGTAGATATCATCGAAAAATGTTGCCGATGAAGGATCTCCACCAACACTGATGTTAGGGCTTGAAACTCCCCGCATAGTAATGCCAGCTTGGGTCATATTTGAGTCTGAAAAATCGAAGCCGGGAATAAATTTGTCCAAATCACTTAAGATCACCGAGCCACTTTCTTCAATCACGTCTTCAGAGACGGTACCGACAGACACCGGTACTTTTAAGATATTTTGTACTCGTTTTTGCGCCGTGATGGTCACAACTTCTATTTGCTGTTTTTGTTCGTCGGCGGCGGTCGCCACCGTCGAAAATGATGAAATAGCTATTGCTGCAACCACTGCTTTAGCCACTAAACTCTTATTGCCTTGTAGATCCGTGTTATTTTTTAACATTATTATTATCTCCAGCACTTCTTGTTTTATTATTGCTCAGTTAATTAATATAGGGGCTGTTGATCTTTTGCGCTTTATTTTTGTTCAATTAGAGGTGTTCTGCGCAAAGCATGAGGATTGTGGCCTGGTTATTCCCGGCTTTGCCTCCTCGGCAATAAGATCCTGCATTGCTCTAATGTGTCCATCCATGGACAAAATGAGTCGCTCTAATTCCTGCATCCATGCAGTCACAAGAGTAAAGACGAATAACGCAGCGCAGGGCGCCTCTAGTTGAACCCTTCGGGCAGCGTTTGTTTGTGATTTCTACGGCGTTATCGTCTATTCGTGTATTGCTACATGGATGGTGTCATTAGGATAATGCAGGAGCAATTATCGAGCCAGCTACACCACATAGACTCTGCCTTGTACAAAACCCAAACAACTCGATGAAAAAACAAGCTACAAAGATCAACTGACCCTATATTTCGTTAACAATTACTGCCTGATTACTAAAAATCACTGACAAATTGTTTAAATGTGGCTAATGTATTTCTCAAATCACGACGCATTGGCATGTTAGAGCAAGTCATCACTCCGATAGATTAAACAAACAAAAACTTACACCAAAATGTACGATAGTACAAACACCTAAACATCAATGTAAATCAAAACTGAGCTATTGCCAATGACTAACAGTGACAAATTTGTGACAACAAATCATCGACACGCCATTATAGCGCTTAAAATTTACGCCATAATGCACGACTGATCATGCGTACCTTAGTCGGCAGTTTCATCCGTTTTAAATTAGTCGCCATCGCGCCTTTGGTGAAGCGCGTCTGCTTTGAGTAATCGACATTAACATCCAGAACCACTGGAATACCTTGAGCTTCGAGCGCCAATGCCTGCGCAATTGTCGAATCGATATCCGACTCCCTTTCCATTCGAATATAGTGACAACCACTGGCCTCAACTAAACCTTTTAAGCGTAGGTTAGGCAACACAGTGCAGGTTTTTTCATTGTAGGGAACTTGCTGTGCTTGAGATATTTGTGATAATTCACCATCACTGAAAATGGTGAATATTGCGCCAACTTGACGTGCCGAGGCGGTAAATAGTTCTGTTTGGGTCATTAAGAATGCACCATCACCAATAATTCCCACCACCTGTTTATTAGGATTGGCTAACTTGGTTGCGACCACAGCAGGCGTCGCATACCCCATGCAATTAAAGTCGGTTGGACTAAAGAAATGCTTAGGCTGATAACACGGCATTAATTCCGCAGTGAGAAAAGTATGATTACCGTCATCGGCAACGACAATCGCATCATCACTAATCGAGCGGCGTAACGCGATGAAAAATTTGGCCGGGTTAACTTTGTCCCCACTATCATGTGCCAGCCACTCATCGATATACGCCTGTTTGTCGGTGGCTATTTGGGTCGTTAGTGGATTCCCATTAACCATTTTAGCGCTCGCTTGGCGTGGCTTTAGCGCATCCAATAACAACGACAACACCAAGACGCTATCGCCCTCCATAGTAACTTTCGCCGGGTAATTGGCGTTAAATACCTTGGGGTTAATATCGATATGGATTAAGTTATGCGGCACCGTCACGCCAAAACTGCCGGTGGCGATTTCGGCAAAGCGCGTACCGATCGCCAGTAAGCAATCACAGTTCTTGAAGGCATTTGTGGCGGCAGGCACCGCGCCGGGACCAAAACTCATCCCGGTGTGTAGTGGGTGATTAGCAGGATAGGCACTCAAGCCCTGTAATGTCGTCGAGACAGGTGCATTGATCAGTTCGGCAATCTCAACCAATAGTTGGCTGGCCTCGACCCCGCCCCAACCAACAAATATCCCCGGTGATTTGGCTGCCAATAATAAGTCTACCGTTTCACGGATTTGGGCGCTTAAATCTTGGGCCAATGCCTTCACTGGTGCTTGATATCTTGGTAATTTACTAACATTCCCTTTATCGAGTTGTAGATTGACCGGAATTTCCACAAAAACCGGACCCGGCTCGCCTTGTGTCGCAACGTTATACGCCTCGTATAACGTCGGGATCACATCCTCATGGCGTAATACTTTAAAGGCTTTCTTGGTTATAGGCTCAAGCATCTTGTGCTGATCCATATCATGTAATTGATACTCAAATTGGGAATCAGTACGCACACCGCCGCTAATGACCAACATCGCAATGCCATCGAGAAATGCCTCACCGATGCCACTCGCCGCATGTGTTGCCCCAGCGGCAGGTACAATGACCATAGCACCAATGCTATCGCTACTACGCGACACTGCGTCCGCCATAAAGGCACCGCAACCTTCGTGAGTCACTAACACAGGTTCAATCGACTCTGACTGCGCTAATTCATCGTAAATTTCGGTGTTGTGAACCCCAGGAATACCAAAGGTAAATTTTACATTAAGCTGCTCTAATGCATAACGTACTAACCAAGCTGCTGTTTTTTTCATTTTATGATTCTCTGAGTCGTTAATATGGATTGCGCGGCATTGCGCGCGGTTAAAATACAACCGGATAAAAAGGTCCCTTCGAGTGAACGTAAGCCACTGGCGCCACCGCCACCAAAACCGGCAGCTTCCCCTACACTATAGAGCCCGTTAATCGGCTGACTATCCTTACTGAGCACTTGTGATTGCAGGTTAGTTTGAATACCGCCTAGACTTTTACGGCTGATGAGCTGAAGTTTTATGGCAATTAAAGGTCCGGCTTTGCTGTCGATAATGGGTTGTGATTTGCAGGTTCGCAGTTTATCAACCTTCCATTGCCTAGCGTGACGAATACGCCGTACTTGTTCATCATTTTCAAACGCAATGCCGCGGTGGCGTTGATTATCATATTGCGTGATAGTGTGTTCGAGTTCGGCCCACTTTATAAAGTCTTGTTCGGTGGTTTGATTCATTTTATCCACCAACACTTCCAAACTCTCGGCAACGATAACGTCGACACTTTCGTCGGCGAGTTGCCTAATAAGCCGCTCATTACCAAATAGTGTTTCCCTGAGCAGGCCGAGCATATCCTTGTTACGAATCGATGGATTGTGCTGAGAGCCGGATACCGCAAGTTCCTTTTTGGCAATCTTCCAATTCATGAGCTGCCATGTCCATGGCTGTGATTGCTTAGCGACCTGTTCGCATAGATAGCGCGTATCAAAGCCGGTGACCAAAGGAAGCGGTCCAATTCGACGACCATGATGGTCGAGCCATAATGCCGACTTGCTGGGGATAAGGCTTAAACCATGCCCCTCAAATTCCGCTTGAGGATGTGCAATACCAGCGGCGTAGTTCCACATTTTGTCAGCGTGGGTTATGTTGCCGCCGATAGCTGCAACTTGTTGATGCAATTTACCGTCAGAAATGGGGTTAGCGCCGTTGAGTAGTTTTTCTGGCGGCTTCCCCCAAGGCTTATACCAATTTTTCTTGACCTGTTCTTCAGCACCATTGATGCCGCCGCAAGCGATAACCAAGCAATTAGTTGCGATGTCAAACGACTGCATCGTCTGTTCGTCAACCACATTGACGGCACAAATCGACTGATCTTTAATACAAGGGGCGATAACTTTATGCTGATGCAGATAACGCAAATGCCCACTCGTAACATACGGTGCCAGTTTTTGAATGATTGTTCCGACTAATTTCCAGCCCGTTCCCCACAACACATGATAGCGCGGAACCGAATTCCCTTGATTAAACAAGCCCCGTTCGACCCAATTAACCGCCGGTAGAAAGCCCAGCCCTAATTGTTTTAACCAGCAGTAGACTTTTTGATGATTATGCTGGGCGTACTCCTTAGCCCACGCCCTTGGCCAGCTATCGTCGGTTTCAAACTGAGCAACGTTATGCCAGTCGTTAAGCAGCAAAGCAGGTGCATCGGCAATCTTAGCTCGTTGCTGTTCTTTGGTGCCCGACAGCGCCATGCCGCCAAAGGCCCAACGCGCCAAACCACCGAGCCGCTCGGGAGTATCTCGGTCAACAATACAAACTCGTTGCTTGGACTGTTGGAGTATTTCTAGCGCTGTAACGAGTCCGGCGATGCCGCCACCGGCAATAACACAGTCATATTGGGATGGTGGTTGTTTTTCTTTCATAAAAATAGCCAATCAATAAAAGATTCACTTATACTCACAAACCAACTCAATAATTTCTATGGTAAAAATTGCCTAACGGAGCCATTTAATGTCCGCCACTATGACTACTGACCAGTTCATTAGCCAACTTTATCTGCAATCGCCGCAGGTAGCTCTCGCTGATTTCCCCAGTTGGACGCTGGATTTGTTACAGCAGGTCATTGCATTCGATGGCGCGATCTGGGGCACGGGAAATATTTCAACCAGAGAGTTTCATACCCAAACGACCATCGATGTTTCTGTTGATATCTTCGATAAACTAACAAGCTATAGCGATATCAACCCGTTAGTAGAAAAGCTAATCGCCACCACCGATACCGCAATAGATATGCAGGAAGTGGTCAATGACAAGACGTTTTATCAGTCGCCTCTTTATTTATACTGCTTCAAGCCTTTTGGCATCGAGCGTATCCTAAGCTCTATTCATGCCAATGAGCGAGCTGGAATATTCACGCTCCTAACCTTATACCGCTATGACCGAACGCAGCGTTTCACGCCACAAGAAAAGACTATCCAAAGCCAGCTATTGTACCACTTACATAGCGCGGCATCCCATCGCCAACTATTAGCGCTCAATGAATACCCTATTAAACCATCGCCATCCCAGAGTGCGATATGCAATAAGCAAGGCCATTACCATGCCGTGCAATCAAGCTTTTTAGATTTATTAGAGGAGCATTTGAGTCAACCGATAACTCATCAATTTCCCCTGCCAATAGCAGATCAAGATGGGGAATTTAGCCATAACAACTTACAATTTAGCCAGCAACGTTTAGGTGAACTCTATCGGATAAGCGCTCGCTTAACGTCGCCGTTAGACGACCTTAGTGCGCGTGAAACACAAGTGGTTGAAGGAATTTGCCACGGCAGTACGTTCAAGCAAATAGCCCGTTTACTTGGTCTTTCTCCATCGACAATATCCAATCATCTATATCGTATTTATATGAAACTTGGGATTAATACCCGTAGTGAACTCGTCGAGTTAGCGAGTAAGCACTCCCACACCTAAATCATTAATCCATACTAGATGTAAGTCAATTTCGTGGCCACCCTTTGACGATATAGTGAGGACTCAACGATTATTGGATAGAGCAACTATGGACAACGTTATTGAATTTATGACCGCAGGTCACCGCCACTGCGATGAAAGTTTTATTGCGGCTGAATCATTGGTCGCCGCCGAAAAATGGACTGAAGCTGCTAATCATTGGAGAGCGTTTTCTCAAGATTTTGAGCGCCACCTCCAACAAGAAGAAACAATACTGTTCCCCGCCTTTGAGCGGACCACGGGCATGACGATGGGCCCGACGCAAGTGATGCGTGGTGAGCATGGTCAGATGAGGCAACTTGTCACGGGGCTCACTCAGGCGCTTGAATCACAAAGCAAGGACCAGTATTTAGGACTTAGTGAAACACTGATGATCCTGATGCAACAGCATAATATGAAAGAAGAGCAGATGCTGTATCCAATGACCCAAAACAACCTACCGCATCCGCAGCAAACTATCGCAGCAATGGAAAGATTACCTAGGAGCTAGTCGATGTTAGCCCTTGAAATTGATGTCTCTGAATTAGAAGCACCTGAACCGATGCGAGTCATTTTGAGCACTTTGACATCGCTAACGAGGCAGCAACAACTCATTGTTCGTCACCGCCAACAGCCGTTTCCTCTTTATCATAAATTGAGAGAACTGGGCTTTGATTATCAAGTACGCCAACACGATGAACATTATCTAATTACCATATCACATGGTGATTAGATGAACCTTAGCGGGCTAAGTTTTGACAATATCCCTCCGTTTGAAGTACCTATGCGCTTTTTTATTATGGCGAGTTTCTTTGGCATATTGTGCGCGATAATTCTCGCCCTCGGTGGACAAGGACTGTGGTTTAGCCGCTGGAATCCCTATACGCTGGCGTTGACTCATGCGCTGGTGCTTGGCGTGTTTACAATGGTGATGTGCGGCGCGATGCTGCAACTTATTAGCGTGCTCGGCGGAAGATCTGTGTCGCGGGTTCAGCTTATTGCGACCACGTCGTTGTTCGGGTTATCGATTGGCACCTTAATACTCATCGGCGGTTTTATACTAAGCGAATCGTGGTTAATCGCCACCGCCTTTGCCATCGTCGTATCTAGCATAGGCTTGGTGGTTGTCGCACTTTTGTTTAGCATCGGCGTGCCCAACGCGCAACAGCATTCGTTAACAGTGATGCGCCTGGCCATCGGCTCTCTACTATTGCTGCTGTTGATCGCCAGTTTACTGATCTGCGAACACTTTTTTGATGGCACTCTCAATCAACGAAAACAATTAACCAACGCCCATGCAGCCATGGGCTTAGCCGGATGGATCAGCCTATTGATCATGGCGGTCAGTTTTCAAGTATTGCCGATGTTTCATGTTGCGCCATCATTCCCAATCATCGCCCAGCGTCTGCTTCCAAAACTATTATTTTCAACTCTCATTGCTCGGTTTCTGCTGGCTATCGCTAACAATAGTTCCGCCGGATTAGCCGCAGTCGATGTGGTGATCACTCTGTCATTAATCGTCTACGCGTTGGTCACCATCCGTGTTATTTATCGGCGTAAGCGTAAGATTCCAGATCACAGTATTATTCTGTGGTATCTAGGCCTGACGACCTTAAGTGTGATGATGCTGCTCAGCTTACTCCCATCATCTATTGCGCCAACACCTGTGGCACTAGGCGCGTTATTTTGTTTTGGTTGGGTACTTAGTATTATTCTTGCGATGCTGGTGAAGATGGCGCCTTTTCTGGCCTATATTCATTTACAGCGTCAGTGTGGCTGTAATTTGGACGCATTCTCAATACTACCCAATGTTTATCAACTATTGAGTAAACCCAAGATAAAGTACTTGCTTATTAGCCATGGGGTTAGCTTTATTTTGTTAATCACTACCCTTTGCTCACAATCGCTGTATCAGTTGTTCGGCCTGAGCCTGCTGATCGAATTTTCGTATTTGGCGGTAATATTATTCGGAGTTTCTGCGCATTATAAGCAAGTGAGTCGCCAGATAAGCCAGTTGAATTAATAAATTCAGGCCCCAAGTCTATACCCATGCTACTTGAAAATTCAGGTTTCAGAGCTCATTTCCAGGTAGCATGGGTATATAGTTAACCAGGCAATTTGGAGCATGTTTTGACACTTACCGTCCTATCCATCATCGCATTACTGAGCTGGAGCTATATTATCTGGGGCAAGCCCTATGCCGCGGCTCGTCGCCGCAGCAAGCAACAGGCAGTGCCACTCACTTTTAGGCAGCGACGTTTACTTAAACGGGCGATGCCGCTATACCGACGACTACCAGCGCCGCTTAGGCAGCAACTCAATGGTCACATCCAGGTGTTTTTAATTGAGAAAAAAGTTGTTGGCGCCGATGGTTTCAAGGTTAATGACGATATGCGCTTGCTCATTGCCGCCAATGCCTGTTTACTCTTATTAAATCGCCATAGCGATTATTTTACCAATGTTAAGACCGTGGTGCTTTATCCCAGTGCCTATCGCGCTTCCCAACAAAAGCAGCAACATGGCGTGGTATCAAATACACAGCAAACTCGGTTAGGCGAATCATGGCCTTGGGGCACTATCGTGCTGTCATGGTCAGACAGCCTAGCAGGTTCGGTTAATGAGCAAGATGGTCACAACGTTATTCTCCATGAGTTTGCTCATCAACTCGACCAACAAAATGGCGGTGCAACCGGCACGCCCAAGCTTAGCGACACCACGAAATATAATCAGTGGGCGCGTATTTTTAGTAAAGAATATCGCCAGTTAAAGAGCCAATTATGGCAACACAAGGATGGGGTAATAGATCGTTATGGCGCCACCAATGAGGCAGAGTTTTTTGCCGTGGTGACGGAGAGCTTTTTTGAACAACCGATCCAGTTGCGGCAAAAGCACGCCGCGCTCTATGAACTGCTCTATGGCTATTACCAAGTTGATCCGGTGAGTTGGTTTAAATAAATTCAACGGGTTGTAAAACCCATTAAACCGAGTTCAGGTTAAATAGTCTTGTTATACCAATTACAGTAAATAACTGCCCACTTTTGCTGGTCAAAATTAACGATAAGGCTACCGCGTCCTGCTCGCGCCCCTTACCTACGTCTCGGCTTTGACATCCTGCGTCGCCCTACCTGCGCCATCCATGGCTTCGCAGTAGTCAACGGCGTTGCTCTCAATCCTAATAGCTAGCTATTACTCGGCAATGTGCTCCTTGGCAATATGCTCCATGCATTGCTCTAATGTGCCCATCCTTGGATAAAAAGCATTGCCCTAATATCGACATTGCGCACAAGGATGTGCGACCTTAGAAAATGTCTGGAACTAATTTTCTGCCCTGTCGAAATAAATCGAGCGCCTCGCCTACAGGAAGTAGGTGCTTATGTTCAGTCTGGAACGATGAACATGTGTTCTAGTTTATTTGTCCTTTGCACAACAAGATCACTTACTTAATGACATTGGCTATGTCTTAGTTAATTGATGCTACTCATCTAGTGAGGGTGGATATTTGATGTGCTCATTAGGTTAATGCTGCCCATCAAGTTTATAGCTTGCACACCAGTTACTTTTCTTTATGAAATACATCCTTGTATTTCCCCCTTCGGGCCAGCCTACGGCTGTTAAAATTGGTTTCTGACCAATTGGTGCTTCGCCACTAAAATATCTGGAACATTTTAGGACAGCTTCAGCTGGGCGCGCGCTAAATCTCAGGGAAGAAATTTACAAAGAAAATGTAATCAAAAGAAAGGCGACCCGATGTTTATACCCGTGACCATTGGAAATGCTTGTTTCAGAGCTTGGGTAGGAGACGAGTACAAGGCATGATTCTTAATTAATGGTCACTCCCTGATTATGAATCATAACG
>Ga0209395_1004284_pt1 | contig 16915 bp, 16 predicted proteins | sample GOMGulsemesocosm_3_FD_184635 | JGI IMG/M metagenome (GOLD analysis project Ga0209395, IMG submission 184635) | Methane-oxidizing microbial communities from mesocosms in the Gulf of Mexico - GOM9D Gulf of Mexico (SPAdes) (version 2) | ecosystem: Environmental > Aquatic > Marine > Cold seeps... | reverse complement strand
TAAGACCACAACCTTACTGCTTATCTCATTAAGGGTTAAGCCTGACGCTTTAAGGCCTGCTAAGGTCAGAGTTCCTTTAACATCTAAGCCAAGCAAGGCACTAAGATCTGGTTCTGTGTTCGCTGCTGGACTCGGCGTAGTTTCTTTATTGCCAGCTGATTTATCACCTGAGACAGGCTTGCCAAGGTAAGATTCAAGATCCCAAACATTACCGGCTAAATCGAACCGTACTTTAGTAATTGTCTTAGCCTCAACGCTCGCCCAGCCTTTAAGTTCTAGGTTATCAAGCTTAAACTCCAATTGTGAGAGTTTCGCTAAACCAGACTTTAAGTTATAGCTAACATTTGAGTTTATAACCGCAGATACCGCTTTATTCGGTAAAGCGTTGCCGGTAAAGTCGGCCTTAAGCTGCATGTTATTGAGTTTAAGTTCTGACATTGCTTGATCAACTAACAGTTTAGACTCAATGGTCACGTTACCCGCTAAGTCTTGACCCTGCGCCAGTTCAATGATCATTAATAGATCCGTTGGCTGACCAAGAGCAAAGTTACCTAGTGTCAACTGTTTGATGGTGGCTAATGTTTGGGTTTTTGCACCAAGATCTTGGGTCTCGATTACCGCATTAGTAATGTCTACACCACCAAGCTTAAATTCTTTAACTGTTGACGATTGTTCGCCATCATCAGCCGTTCCATTTTGATCATCAGCAGTTGCGACTGAATCTTTTTGTGATGTCATGCCATCAAGGTTAGACAAACCATTGGCAGCCTTAATCATATTAAAACGGAAACCGTCCAGTGTGATCTTGCCAATGCTTACTTCACCAGAAAATAATGGCATTAGTTCAAGTGCAACAGATAACTGTTTAACTTCCAGTAGGTTTTCGCGATTAAAGCCATCGACATTGCGGATATAAACTTCGCTAGTCGCGACACCAATCGACGGGAACAGACTCCAGCTAATATCACCATTGAGTAGTAGATCACGATTGATTGCTTTTTTAACTTGCGCTTGAATTTGCGGCTTATACTCATTTGGGTCGACGATTGTAACGACGGCCACGATCGCGAGTGTAAATAACAGGGCTATTGCGGCTAGCACCTTAAATAATGTTTTCATTGCTGGTCCCTTTAAATGACTTAGATTTAACAATAAAATTGTAAACTATTATTCAAAGCAATGATCGAATATTATTATTTAATTTGCGGCAAAACACTCTTAATCACACGATTATTTACACTTTTTTTACGTTATGTATTACATAGGGTTACTATAATGAGAGTTCTAATGGCTGATCGGTAATTAAGATACCGTTGAGATCTCCATAGAGGTATTGACCGGCATTGAATACTTGGCCGGCAAATTCGAGCTCGACATTAAGCTCGCCGACACCTAGCTTTTGAGTTTTAACCGGATGAGTACCAAGTGCCTGTACCCCGATATCTAGCGTAGCTATGGTGCCAGCGTCGCGAATAACACCAAAAATAACCAATCCAGACCAGCCATTATCGACTGCTGTTTGCGCTAGCATATCGCCCAAAAGTGCTTTACGCAGCGACCCACCACCGTCGACTACCATCACTCGACCTAGGCCAGGTTGGGCCACCAGTTCTTTGACTAACGAATTGTCTTCAAAGCATTTAACCGTGACTATTTCGCCATGGAATATAGTTCGGCCGCCATAAGAGCTAAAGATTGGTTGTAAGAGTTTGACTTGATCTGGGAATTGATCGCATAAATCAGGCAGTAAATCGAGCATGCTGGTTCCTAATATCAGATAAGATAATGGATTTTTATCACCACTATCAGATATTAGCAACCAGCCATCGGTTATATTGAATATTCGTACTAATTATTGTGGGTAAGCTTGCTTGAGGTATTGATAAATCTTGTCACCAAGGTGCTCATCACAGCTTAACTCACTTAACGCATCGGCTAGGTACTCGTTGTCTTCACGACCTTGCCATACTTTTAGGTAACTACCGTCTTTGTAACCATGATCCTGACGGAAATAGTTTAAAACATTCTTTCCGATATACCATTTGTACAAATGGGCAAAATCAAATTCAACACTAGTCATCAGGGCTGAAAATTCTTGATATGGCATTTGACCAAGTGCCGACTTACCGACCAATTGTTTAGCTAAGCCTAAAAACGCTTGCTGCTCGGTTGGCTGCTCAAACACCTGCTGCCATTTAGCTGCTGCTGCTTCAATAGCCGCTTCGGTGGTACTTGCTGTTTGCTGTTTTATTTCAGCACTCATCAAGAAATGCCAAATATCGACTAACTCTAATTTAACCTGATCGAGATCTGGCGTTTGGTGTTTCCACCATTTCCAACCGTAATGGTCGATCATTTCACTGCCTTCGACCAGTACCGCACAAAACCAGTCTTGACTGTCGTCGGTGATCCAAGCCGAGTTAATGGCCGCATTAAGCTTATCCTGCATGCTGAACATTTGGATTAATTGAGCGTTCATAAAAATTCCTAAAATTTAAATCACAATATTTGTGATAGAAAAACAATCGCGAGATTTTACGCTATTGCTTTTAAAATGTCATACCCATTAAGCGTTTTTGGGTACTAGTGCAGTGTGTGACCAAGCCCTTGGTCTTTCTGCAGTCTTTCTGCAGTCTTTCTGCAGTCTTTCTGCAGTCTTTCTGCAGTCTTTCTGCAGTCTTTCTGCAGTCTTTCTGCAGTCTTTCTCGCAGCCTTTCTCGCAGTTTTTTAGCGGGAATCTCGTAAGGCGGGTGCAGTCAGAGGCCGCTGCTTGGCGTATGAGATCCTCGATTAACACACTTCGAGGATGACAATGTGGTGACAGCGATGATGACTATCACGCACGTATCGAATAAGTATTAAACTTTGTAACACTGAGCCAGCGCCTGTGCCATTTGATCTAGGCCCTTGCGGCGAGTAAATTCAATATTACGTTGCGGGATTTGTTCGGGATTAATAAAATCGGCCAATACCTTGGTAATATGATCTTCGCGAATTAAATGCAAAATAGGGTATGGCGCCCGATTGGTATAATTAGCCGCATCGTCGTCTGTTGCTTGCTCAAAACAATATTGTGGGTGAAAACTGGCCAGTTGGTAAATACCGTCGTATCCGGCATCGCTCATAACATTTTCACTAAGCATTAACAGATCAAGATACTGGTCAAAATCCAAGGCAGGATCGGGATAGATCACTAACGAGGTTGAAATCTCAGTTTGTTGGTCAAGCAACTGACATTGCTCAAGCAAGGCCATGACATAACTTTCAACGGTTCCAGATTCAACCACCTGATAATTAACCGTCTGTTGTTGCAGTTCAGCTTTGGCAAAGGGACAAATATTGAACCGGACAATCACCGACTCGACCCACTTTTGACATTGCTTAATAATGGTGGAACCGGGCAGGTTCTGGTTTTGTGGACTCACAGTTTGTTAACTCATTTTATTTCAGTGACAGATTATTTATGTAAATCTAACCAACAGCGCTAATTTCAGCGACGTTACTGTCTGACGATTGCTCATCATATTCTGGGTCTTTACCCTTGAGCGCTCGTTCAACATTCTTGGCATTTAACGCAAGGTAGACTGTTAAGCTTTCTAAATCATCATCTGATAATTTAGGTAAAACTTGATCGTGGCGTAATAACTGCTGCAAGATATCAGCATTATCAAGGGCTTTGTCGTAGGCATCTGCGGCTTTTTTATCTGCGGTACGCAATTTCTCTACCCCTTTTTTGTCTTTAACAATATATTCTATTTCGATCATAGCGATGCTCCGTTAGTCAGCTTACAGCAATTTTACTGTATAATCGTACAGTAATACAAGTAAATTCCTAAACTTTAGTCAAATCCGATAAAATTTAGCAATTGCTAGGCTAAGTCACCTTATTTCGACAAAAATAAGGTTCTAAAATTATGACTGGTCACTTGTGCCAACTCTTCTAAGCTTACTTGTTTTAAATCAGCAATAAACTGGGCAACATCGCGAACATAGGCTGGCTGGTTTTCCTTGCCTCGATGTGGCACTGGTGCCAAATAAGGTGAATCTGTTTCAACCAATAGTCGTTCTAACGGTAAGGCCTTAACCACTTCGCGCAACTCGCCGGCATTCTTAAAGGTGACAATGCCCGAAATAGAAATATAAAAACCCATATCCATTGCCTGCTCTGCCATCGCTAAACTTTCGGTGAAGCAATGTAATACTCCGCCTACTTTATCGGCCTGCCCTTCTTTTAAAATCGCAATTGTTTCGTCACGTGCATCACGCGTATGAATGATTAGCGGTTTGTTAAGCTCGGTTGCAACTTCGACATGGTCAATAAAACTCGCGCGTTGAATATCATGAGTTTCGGGGGCATAAAAATTATCAAGCCCAGTTTCACCAATCGCGATCACGCGTGGATCAACGGCGAACTTTCGCAGCAGATCAGGGTTAAAACCATCATCTTGATTAAGCGGGTGTTGACCACAGCTAGCATAAACCGATGGAAAAGGTTTGATGGTTTCTAGCATTGCGCTAAATGTCTCAAGTGTGACACTAACACAGAGCATCTCGTTGACATCATTTTGGCTCGCGTTAGCAATAACGTTTGATAATTTGCCGTCATAGAGCGATAAATCAAGGCGGTCAAGGTGACAATGGGAATCTATAAGCATAATAATTAACGCGGTGTTAGCCGCTACTACCTGAGGTTGTTACGCTGGCCATAATATTAAGGACAGCTAGATTATTTTGTGTGGCATGAACTACATCGTTGCCGTGATTTCAACGCCATTGAGTTTGGTATTTAAGGCTTGCTCAATCATTGTTTTCATTTTGATGTTATCACTAGGCAAGCTAATGCCAATACCGGTTGGTCTGCCGCCTTGCACGCCAATCGGGTTTAACCACACGACCTTAGATTCAAAATGAGTCGGTTCTAAATCATCGGGCAGCGTAATAGCTACTTTCACTGGATCGCCAATGTTAGCTTCCAGTCGGCTCGTAATAAACAACCCGCCATGAGTGACAAAGGGCATATAGGCACGATATAGCTGGTTTTGATTCTCAAATTCAGCGGCTAACTCTAACATCGAATTTCCTTATCTTTATTAACGATGAGTTATAAACTCTACTATAACGCGTTGCAATTGTAATACTTTATTTGTCGCTGGCTGGCTAATGCACAGTTGCTTAAGTTGCACTAGCTCATGCGCTAACTGTAATAACGATTTAGGGTCAATTTGCGCGATTAACTCACGCTGAGCAGTTGTTAATTCAAAACCACTGCGGCTATTAATGCCGCTCGCAATTTTTACCCAGTTAATCACCATTAAATGAATTAAACTGATACTGCGTTCATCGCTAACATCGCTCGATTTTATTAACTCGAACAACGGATAAAACGGCGCAGCATCCCCGTTATTACCACCAACAACCGCAATCATCGCATCTTGCAACTGCGCTATATACACGAGCTGCCCATCAGTTACCCCAGCGACAGCATCAAGCGGTGAATAGTTAAATAATGCCAGCTGGTTTGGTGTTACAGGTAGCCCAGCTTGCTGACTGACCCAGCTGGCTAATTTGTCGACTGAACCACTTGCGCTATTAAGCGCCAAACAGCGGCTCACCACAGTTGCTGGCAATAAGCTGCGTTGTGAGCAAGTCAGCAAGAAATAGACATCTTTTGGCGGCTCTTCCAACACCTTTAATAAAGCATTAGCTGCCGAGATTGTCAGCTGCTGAGCATCGTTAATGACCACAACTCGAATCGGGTTCGTCAGTCCAGTATGGATAATCGCCGCTTGCATTTTTCTGATTTGATCAATGCTAATTGTCACTTTGTCGGCTGGCGCGCTAATAAAATAACAATCGGGGTGGGTCTTAGCCACATGCAGCAGGCAACTTTGGCATTGCCCACAGGCTTGCTGTTGATTAGGAGTTCGGCATTGAAAAAACTCAGCCAAACGCTGGGTTAATTGAGATTTCCCTAAACCGTTAACTCCGTAAATCAACATCGCATGATGCAGTTTACCACCACTAAACTGGCTAGCTATCTGGCTATAAAGCGGCCTTAACCACGGATACAGCCCGCTACTGCTCTTTGGCATTGTTGGCGTTTGTGATGCTTGCACCATAATTACTGGTTACGCTTAATAAAATCGCTAACAACAGCTTTGATGTCATGTTGCACCGCTGCTAAATCTTGTGATGCGTCAACCGTAACAATAGTGGCGTCGCTAGCGGCATACGCCAGATACACGGCGCGGGTACGCTCAAAAAATGACAACGCATTTTTTTCGATCCGGTCAAGTTCACCACGTGCTCTGGCTCTGCTCAGGCCTAAGGCTGGATCAATATCGAGATAAATAGTGAGATCCGGCTTAAAATCGCCCAATACGGCCTGCTTAATGGGCGCGATAACGTCAGCCAGCTGACGCCCGCCACCCTGATAAGCTTGTGATGATAAGTCATGGCGATCGCCAATGACCCATTGGCCATTTGCCAAGGCAGGTTTAATCACTCCTTCCACCAGTTGGCTGCGCGCAGCATACATTAGCAATAGTTCACTTTGAATGGTGAGCTCTTCAGTGGGATGTGACTCTTTGACCAGTCGGCGCATCGCTTCTGCTAATGGGGTGCCACCAGGTTCACGCGTCGCCACAAAATCACTAAGCTGATGATCAACCAAGGCTTGCTTAATTGTTGCGATTGCAGTTGATTTTCCAGCGCCTTCAAGGCCTTCAATTACGATAAATTTTGCCATTTGCGGTTATTTTTTCCTTTGCGAGCGTAAGTAACGTCTTACCGCCTTGTTGTGTTCGCGCAACGAGGAAGAGAAATAATGACTGCCATCTCCTTGCGCAACAAAATAAAGATATTTAGTGGTCCGCGGGTGTAACGCCGCCCAAATCGAGGCCCGCCCAGGCATTGCTATTGGCGTTGGAGGTAGCCCGTTGATTGTGTAAGTATTATATGGGTTTTTTGCCCGTAAATGGGCATAGGTAATGTCACCATTGTAGTTGTCACCAGCGCCGTAAATGACGGTAGGATCAGTCTGTAAACGCATTCTTTTATTGATCCGGTTAATAAAAACCGACGCAATCGTACTGCGCTCACTGCTGGTGCCGGTTTCTTTTTCAATAATCGACGCCAGGATCAGGGCCTGATACGGATTTGTAAAAGGCAAACCTTTAGCGCGTTGTTGCCATGCAGCATCTAATTCTTGCGCTAACTTGTTAGCCGCTTGATTTAAAATTGCACTGGCAGGTGTACCTACAGTATAACTATAAGTATCAGGGTATAAACGTCCTTCTATCGCACTGTTTTGATAACCCTTAACAAAGTATGAGGTATCTTTAGTGCGCTGACTCTTAAACTCATCAATTTGCTCAGCTGAATAGTCCAGCTGTGGCGCCTTAGCCAACTGTTGCTGCCATTGCTTAAAAGTGGTGCCTTCAATAAAGGTCACCGAAAACTGAATTTCTTTACCAGTGGTTAACTCAGTAAACAGCTCGCGCGGGCTCAAATTAGCATCAAGCTGATACGTACCGACCCGCAACTTTGCCAAATGAGGTTCTTTGATCAACAACAAACGCAATGGCCAAGTAGTGGTGAAGTGCCCTGCTTGTTGCAGCCTGCGACTAACTTTGGCGACATTGTCACCCTTAAATACGTTAAATTGCTGCGAAGTTAGTTGGGTAATTGGGTTATTCGCCCATTGCAACAACCACCAAGCTGCCCCCACGCCAGCTAGCAGGGCTAAGGTCAACAATACAAACAACCAGCGAATAATTCGCCGCATCAATCCTGACTGTACTGGGGAGTTGGCGACTTGTTCTTGGGGCTGATCTTGTTCAGACATTAATTCACTCATTATTTGACTTGCTTTCAGTTACTTTTAGTTGCTTTAAGCTTGTTTCATTTAGCTTCGCCATAAGTACATCAAATACTTGATGTGCGTCAAAACTCACTTCTTCAATGCTATTGACTCGAACAATCGTCATTAGACAATTGGTAATAAAGACTTCTTCAGCACTGATAATACTGCCTAAACGATAACGATCGCTCTTTACTTGATAACCAGCGGTGCTGAGCCAAGCAAGTACTTTGCCACGCATAATGCCGTTAACCCCAGCCAAGTCTAAACTTGGGGTATAAACGATATTATCTTTAACCCAAAAAATATTGGCGATCGCGGTTTCAACGATATAACCCTGACAATCAAGCACCACAGCATCGTCAAAGTCACTGCTATCAATTTGCTGACGCACTAAGACTTGTTCAAGCCGATTAAGGTGTTTTATACCGGCTAATAATGGATTAAGACCAAGTGCTATTGTACTAACCCCCAAAGCAATGCCGTGCTGGCGCAAAGTAAGGTAGTGCTTTGGAAATTGCCCTAATGACACCACTATCAAGGGCGTATCACAGCCAACGCTGCTATAACCTCGGGCGCCAGTGCCGCGAGAAATAAGCACTTTGAGTACTGCGGTTGTCTGGTCGACAGCAATGTTAACTAACTGACTGGCCAGTGCTTGTAGCACATCGGCGTCGATGTTAGTTATCGCAAGCAACTTAATGCCTTGCTGCAGCCTTTGGATATGAGCGGTCAAATCCTGACATTGACCCTGGTTTACTAAGATGGTGGTAAAAATACCATCACCATAGTTCAGGGCGCGATCACTGGTTGCAACCTGATCGCACGGGCGACCATTAATCCATGTCGTGGTACTTCCTTGAGTCATAATTAGTCGTCACCTATTCGACTAGCTACAGCACCGGTTTGATCTTTATATTTAGCATTGTTTCGCTTGTTATACGGAAACTGGGCAGGGCTCGACAATGTTTCGAAATTAAGCGCACCAATTGGCATGCCAGCCCGTAAAGCCAGTGGCAGCTTACCAGCGTTGATGAACTCCAACACGATATTACCAGACCAACCTGGATCAATTCGATGTGCGGTTACATGAACCATCAACCCAAGGCGAGCCAGCGATGAACGACCATCTAACCAACCAACAATATCATCGGGCAAGGTCACCGATTCCAACGTCATCGCCAAAGCCAATTCACCCGGATGCAAAATAAAAGGTTCGTTGTTTTCCAGCACGATTTCGTCACTCATTACCTTGTCCAACGCTTTTTGAACTTGGTCTTTCGGGCCGCTAATGTCGATAAAAGGTGCGTTATGACCTTCAAACACACGAAACTTGTTACCTAGGCGAATATCTAAGGTCACACCGGTAATGCTTAATGGATCGGGCGCAGGGTCAATCTTAATTTTACCATCACGCAAATATTTTTTTATATCGACATCACTCAGACGCATCGACGAGTTCCTTTTAACTAATTTAGTGGAATTGATATTAGCGCTTTAATAAACGATTAATTTCTGATTTAAGCATTTCAATTGCAATGCGATTTTTGCCACCACGTGGCACGATAATATCGGCATATTGCTTTGACGGCTCGATAAACTGCATAAACATCGGACGAACCGTGGTTTGATATTGAGTTAAGACTGAATCCATGGTGCGGCCACGCTCTTGCACGTCGCGCAACAAACGGCGAATTAAACAGATATCTAAGGGCGCATCCATGTAAATTGAGGCATGGAAAAATTTACGTAACGCAGGATTGGTTAACAATAAAATCCCTTCTAGCACGATCACACGTTTGGAACCCATAGTACGAGTTTGTGTTAATCGAGTATGATTGTTGTAACAGTACTGTGGTAATTCGACATTTGCGCCCTGTTGCAATAAAGACAAATGTTCCAGTAACAATTCATGCTCAAGTGAGCTTGGGTGATCGTAATTGGTTTTAACGCGCTCATCCATCGACAAATGGTCTTGGCTGCGGTAATAGTAATCTTCATTGATTACACCGATTTCATCGCTGCCGACTTCGTCAATTAGCTCGTCAACAATGGTACGGGCTAATAAACTTTTGCCTGAAGCAGATGCGCCGACAATGGCAATAAATATACAATCTTTCATGGTATTCCTAGAACTGTTATTGCTGAGTTAAAACAATCGATGGGATTGATAAATCAGTATTATTGAGAGCAATAGCGACATTTAGCGCAATATTTTTATAAATAACGGACGTGTCAGAGTTTGGCTCACTCAGGACGCTGGGCTGACCGATGTCAGCACTGGCGCGGATCTGGCTTTGCAGCGGAATATGTCCAAGCAACGCCACCTTATTATCATCAGCCATTTTATTACCACCGTCTTGGCCAAAAATGTGCTCCTCAAAGCCACATTGCTGACAGCGGTGATAACTCATATTTTCAATCACCCCCAATACAGGGGTATTGACCTTGTTAAACATCGCAATGCCTTTTTGAGCATCGGCCAACGCAATATTTTGCGGCGTTGTAACAATAATAGCCCCAGATACTGGCGCTTGTTGAGTCATGGTTAACTGGATATCACCGGTGCCCGGTGGCATGTCGACCACTAAGTAATCGAGTTGTCCCCAGTTCGTTTCAAACATTAGCTGTGCCACCGCACGTGAGGCCATTGGCCCACGCCACACTGCCGCATCATCGGCTTCGACCAAAAAGCCGAGCGACATCGTAAAAATGCCACCAAGTTCAACGGGTTCAAGCAACTTGCCGTCTTGGCTTTGCGGTTTACGGCCAACGCCATTTAACATCATCGGTATCGAAGGGCCAAAAATATCAGCATCAAGCAACCCAACCTTGGCGCCCGCACTTGCTAACGCCAATGCTAAATTGACCGAAGTGGTTGATTTTCCCACCCCGCCCTTACCAGAAGCAACCAACACCACCTGTTTAACACCGGTTAGCTTATCACTGCGATTAATCTGCTTAATCTGTGTGGTAATAACCAAGTTAACCGAGCTAAATTCACACAGGTCACTTAGGGTATCACTTAGCAATTGTTTGAGTTGCTCAACATGATCGTTACATGCAATGCTCATGTGCAATTCTATGTTCAGGGTATTAGCTTTGCAGGTCACTGATGTTACATCACATAACGCCAATAATGCGGTGCTTGTTCCCGGAAATTGCTGTTTTGCTAAGGTATGTTTTACGTCCTTTAGCAGGGTGTTTTCGCGTTTTGTAAACAGACCCATGAATGCTCCAACTGACTCGCCCGTTAATCTGGGCGCTATTGTACCTAACTTCTGACATTTCTTATAGAAAAAAACCCCGCCAAGATGCCATTTTCAGTGAAGTTAATTTCCTTTTAGTTTAAGATAAGCGCCAATTTACTCTCTAAAATTTTATCGAAAGGCGTATTTAACGGTGACGAAAATTGCAAACAACACTAGAAAAATATTAGTAACTAGTGCGCTCCCTTATGCCAATGGCCCAATTCACTTGGGGCATATGCTTGAATATATCCAAACCGACATCTGGGTAAGGTTCCAGAAAATGCGCGGTCACGAATGTTACTACGTTTGTGCTGACGACGCTCACGGAACACCAATTATGCTTAAAGCTCAACAGCTTGGCGTAACTCCAGAGCAAATGATTGACCAGGTTAATAAAGAACACCAGCAAGATTTTTCTGATTTTGGTGTTGGTTTTGATAATTTTCACTCTACTCACTCTGATGAAAATCGTCACTATGCCGAGCTTATTTACAATAACCTAAAAGACAACGGCACCATTTCAACCAAGGTTATCGAGCAGCTTTTTGATCCCCAAAAGAAGATGTTTTTACCCGATCGTTTCGTCAAAGGTGATTGTCCAAGTTGCGGCAGTGAAGACCAAAATGGCGACAATTGTGATGCATGTGGCGCGACATACAGCCCAACTGAATTAAAAAACCCACGTTCTGTTGTCTCAGGTGCAACACCTGTGCTTAAAGAATCTGAGCATTATTTCTTCCAATTGCCAAAATTTGAGCAAATGCTAAAAGAATGGACTCGCAGTGGTTCATTACAACCTGAAATGGCCAACAAACTAGCTGAATGGTTTGAAGACGGTTTACGCGATTGGGATATCAGTCGCGATGCTCCGTATTTTGGTTTTAATATTCCGGGTACCACCGACAAATTTTTCTACGTTTGGCTCGATGCTCCCATTGGTTACATGGGCAGCTTTAAAAACTTATGTAATAAAAGACCTGAAATAGATTTCGACAGTTTTTGGAACAAAGATTCAACCGCTGAGCTATACCACTTCATCGGCAAAGACATTATCTACTTCCACAGCTTATTCTGGCCTGCAATGCTAGAAGGTTCAGGTTTCCGTAAGCCAACTAGCGTATTTGCACACGGTTTTGTGACGGTTAACGGCGCTAAAATGTCAAAGTCTAAAGGCACCTTTATTAAAGCCCGCACTTATTTAGAACATTTGAACCCTGAATATCTACGTTATTACTACGGTGCTAAACTAACCAGCAAAATTGACGATCTAGATTTAAACCTTGAAGATTTTGCTCAGCGAGTTAATGCTGACTTAGTCGGTAAAGTAATTAATATCGCCAGTCGTTGTGCCGGTTTTATCGTTAAAAAGTTTGACGGTGAAATGGCAAGCCACATTAGCGAACCAGAACTAATCGCCGAGTTTATCGGTGCTGAAGCTGAAATCGCCAGCCACTATGAAAATCGTGATTTTAGTAAGGCTATTCGTCTGATTATGGCACTGGCTGACAAAGCTAATCAATACATTGCCGACAAAGAACCGTGGCAATTGGTTAAAGATCCTGCCAACAGCGACGAAGTGCAACAGGTATGCTCATTAGGCATTAATTTGTTCAAAATCTTAATGACCTACCTTAAGCCAATCGTGCCAGAACTGGCGCAGCAAGTTGAGACATTCCTAAACCACGAGCTAACATGGCAAGGTGTTAGTCAGCCGTTAACCAGTCACAAAATCAACAAGTTTAAAGCAATGATGCAACGTGTTGACATGGACAAAGTGAACGCGATGGTTGATGATTCAAAAGACAACCTGCTGGCAACAACTTCGGCTCCTGCACCTGCTCCGGTATTAGATCCAAACTCGCCACTGGCCAAAGATCCAATCAGTGAAACCATTAGTTTCGAAGACTTTGCTAAAATCGATCTTCGCATTGCTAAAATTGCCAAAGCCGAACACGTTAAGGGCGCTGACAAATTACTGCGCCTTGAGCTAGATTTGGGTGGCGAAAGCCGTCAGGTATTTGCTGGCATTAAGTCTGCCTACCAGCCAGAGCAACTCGAAGGCAAGCTAACCGTGATGGTCGCTAACCTCGCCCCTCGTAAAATGCGTTTTGGCATGTCAGAAGGCATGGTCTTAGCAGCAGGCCCTGGTGGTGAAGAACTGTGGATTTTAAACCCAGAAGAAGGTGCTCAGCCGGGCATGCGAGTTAAGTAACTTGAATCTAGGTTAAAATCAGGCAGTCGTTTTTAACGGCTAGTCGATCAAAAAAGGCTGTTCACCTAGGTGAACAGCCTTTTTTCGGAGATTAAAACAATAAGCTGACCGGACATGCAATTTATTATGTTCCCGTTAACTGTGTCTGGTTTTATCTTTTTCTTAAATACAACAAGTTAGCTTTGACCGCGCGTTGTGATTGGTTGTGCTCCCCGTTTTAGTTGCATTCAATTGGATAACCGTTAGGAGAAAAAATCAGGGACGAGTTTTTAGCTTTTCGCGCTAGGACGCGCATTAAAAGCGCTTCCGTTAAGACGGTTATTCTATTCAATATCAGCAACTAAGCCGCGGGTCACTTTTCTTTTACTTTCTTTGGCGACGCAAAGAAAGTAACTGGTGTGCCTGCGTCCAAGCTAAGGGTGAGAAAATACATAAAGCACATCATAAAGACCACTGAACCTAATTTACAGACATACTTAAAGTAATGAAATAGATATGTTGAGGTTACTCATGATTTCTCTATTACAACAGCTAGAGCAGAGTGTCTGCGAACTGTCATTACAACAAAAAAGAATATTGGTCACATTTTTGAGTGATGTGATAAATGATAATAATAGCATCGACTTACTCGAACATAACCTAGCCGCAAGCCCAGAATGTCCTCATTGTCATCGTGACAAAATTAAACGACATGGGAAAATTAATGGACGGCAGCGATATCAATGTAAAAGCTGTATCAGAACATTCATGTGCACGACCAAAACACCTTTTTATCGTCTAAGAAAACCAGAACGTTGGCGCAGCTATTTCAACTGTATGATTGATAGTAAGACTATCAGGGAAAGTGCAAGCGATTGTTGTATCAATAAAAAAACGTCTTTTTTATGGCGGCATAGATTTTTAGCATTACCAAACAAAGTGAAAGCGACAAGTTTGTCAGGCATTGTAGAAATCGATGAAACTCTCTTTCGATATTCAGAAAAAGGGTCTCACACATTAAGTCGCCGAGCGCATAAAAGAGGTAAAGACCAAGCAGGCCGAGGTAGAGCTAAGGGAGACTGGGTACCGGTCTTAGTCGCTAGAGACCGCCAGAAACAAACGTATGACAAGTGCCTCACAAGCGAAAGTGCACAAACGTTACATGAACTACTGAACAAGCGCATAGCCAAGGATTCAGTCGTTTGCACCGATGGTTTTCGTTCCTACAGTGTACTGATGAAAAGGATGAAACTTGAACACAAAATACTGACGTTCTCTAAAAATGAACGGGTTAAAGATAAAGTATTTCATATTCAGAATGTTAACGCTTACCACAGCCGCTTACACCTATGGATGGCGCGGTTTCACGGTGTTGCTACTAAATATCTACCAAATTACCTTGGTTGGTTTAGGTTTTTCGAGTCACACAGGAATGCCAATGAAAACAATCTATTGGCATTACAGACACAGTTAACGGGAACATAGCCAATACAATTGGCTATGTTCCCGTTAACTGTGTCTGAGTTTATCTTTTTGTTAAATACAATAAGTTAGCTTTGGCCGCGCGTTGTGATTGGTTGTGCTCCCCGTTTTAGTTGCATTCAATTGGATAACCGTTAGGAGAAAAAATCAGGGACGAGTTTTTAGCTTTTCGCGCAGGGACGCGCATTAAAAGCGGTTCCGTTAAGACGGTTATTCGATTGAATATCAGCAACTAAATCGCGGGTCGCCTTTCTTTTGGTTACTTATTCTTTGGCGAAGCAAAGAAAAGTAACTGGTGTGCTTACGCCAAAGCTAAGAGTGAGGGAATGTAGAAAGCACATCAAACATCACCAAACCTAATTTATAACCACACTTAACTACAACATAGCCAATACAATTGGAATTACTTCGGATCTAACGCCAATAATTTAGCGCCAAAGCCAAGGAATATTACACCAGTGCCACCTTTAAGCAGACGCTGAAATATCGCGCTAGTGCCTACGGTTCTTAAACGTGCAAACAACATAATCATCGCGCTAAACCACAACATATTCATTATTGAATGTAGTGTGACCAATAACAGCGCATAAGCAAAGGCATGTTCACCCACCGGAATAAATTGAGGGAATGCTGCCAGATAAAACATCGATACTTTAGGATTTAAAGCATTGGTCAAAAAACCCTCACAAAATGGTTTGAGCCTACTTTTCGAGCTAGGTTTTTGGCTTTTAGTATTAAGAGCTGTCGCTTCAGCGTTGCGGGCAACATCAACTTGCCTAAACGCGCTGATCAAAGACTTAATACCAATCCAGGCCAAATAAACAGCGCCAAGCACTTTAACCACCATAAAAGCATCAGCCGACTTGGTTAATAATACCGAGATCCCCAATACCGATAACAGCCCGTGCATATAAAAAGCGGCTAAAAATCCTGCGACATTAGCAAAGCCCGCTTTCTTGCCAGAAGTAGCTACGGTTTTAGCTATAAGCAAACCATTAGGTCCTGGTGATATTACTAAGAGTAAAGTGATGACCACAAAGCCGAGAATCTGAATTAGATCCATAAATTTTGTCTCAACTAATGTTGTTTTAATAGAATTAAGGAAAAGATAATATCAGGATAAAATTAAAAATACAGTAAACAGAAATTGGTTTTTAAAGGCGGATTTTAAATGAGGGGTTTATTTATAAGAAAACTTATTTATTCAGGAAACTCGGTAGATACCAAGAAGGAACTAAAAAGTTGGCGTCCCCTAGGGGTTTCGAACCCCTGTTACCGCCGTGAAAGGGCGGTGTCCTAGGCCACTAGACGAAGGGGACACAACAGGTAGATTATATGGTGGAGCTATGCGGGATCGAACCGCAGACCTCTTCGCTGCCAGCGAAGCGCTCTCCCAGCTGAGCTATAGCCCCATATAATCTTGTACTAAGGAAATAGATTCCCTAAGCAACGCCAAACATTCTATGGGGACAATGCTCTTTAGTCAATGATTAAAAAGGTGTTTATTTAAAATAACTCGCAACTGTATATTTGTTAACCACCAACACAAAGAACGGCCGCCAACGATAGGCAACCACTTTTTCAGCCACTCTTTTTAGCCATTTTTTTTGGCCACTCTGACAGCCAAATTATTTGCCACAGGCCCGACAGTATTTACCCGTAACATAGGTCGTCATCTCGCAATGTTCACAGTGTCTAAACTGTTTAAAACCACAACTCGAACAGGCGGCACTCTCATGATGTAAGCCAAGACCACAGTCTTGACACAAGCCTTTTGAAATACGTTTTTGACTGAGCTTTTCTGGTGAGAAAATTTTTCTTTGCATCACAAAAATAAGGACTAAGGCGCCAATAATCGCCGCCCCCATCATTAAATAATGCCAAATGGCGATCAGGTTAAACGCTTCGAGTAATTCAAAAAGTTTGCGCAACAATTTTTTGGGTATAATTTCGTAAATGAACTCAAACACTTTGAAAATAACAGGAATAAACACTATCACCAGCAGGTGTGACGAGACTAGACTTTGATAAGATCGATTCGCCTTGATGCTTCGGTTATGCCACCAATAAAACAACAAGATCAGGGGTAACAAAAAGAGTATTTCCATCGCGAGACGCTTCACAGGAAAC
>Ga0209395_1004283_pt1 | contig 16922 bp, 9 predicted proteins | sample GOMGulsemesocosm_3_FD_184635 | JGI IMG/M metagenome (GOLD analysis project Ga0209395, IMG submission 184635) | Methane-oxidizing microbial communities from mesocosms in the Gulf of Mexico - GOM9D Gulf of Mexico (SPAdes) (version 2) | ecosystem: Environmental > Aquatic > Marine > Cold seeps... | reverse complement strand
TTATTGCCATACTGCTGTAGCCATCCACATCGCCAATGTTATACCAAGAAGTAGTTGTACTACCTAAACAAATGGCGACACCATCTTCTACTTCGCCACTGGTTTGAGGGCCTTGCACTGCACACATATCAGGTACATTGCCACCAGGATTAGTATTGCCTCCAGCTATATCCGCTGTGGTAGTAGCCGTTTCAGTTAACCCCTCATTATCAGTAACACTTAAGGTTACCGTGTAAGACTTAGCCGTATTATAGGTATGACTTGGGTTAGCTGAACTGCTGCTTGTGCCATCGCCAAAGTTCCATAGATAAGACGCAATAGAGCCGTTAGGATCGTAGCTTCCTGCGCTGCTAAATGAGACGGCAACGCCTTCATCACCTGAATATGGACCATTTATATAAGGAACAGGTGACTCGTTAGGGGTTGTTTGTCCTGAATCAAAGCTAGCCGTTAAGGTAACGTCTGAAAATGTACTGTAGGCATTAATATTCATATACCACTTGCCAGTAGTTGGGCTCGCTATAGTACAGGTTTCATTGTTACCACCGATATAAGGTCTACAGTCATGGCTATTGGTGGTTGGTGCACTGCCTTGTTTAACAAATAAATCAGCATCGCCGCGGCCGCTGCCACTGATATTTATCACTAAGTTAGTTGCCCCTGAAGGCACATTAATGAAGAACGTTTCTGTAGTGTCACCAGTATTTGCAGCTAAGCGTGTTTTTGAACCACCATTTTGAATTTCTTGTCCTGTTGGAGGAATTCCGCTGTCGTTAATGGTTACCGAAGCACTTGCTGAGCCTGTTGCACCTTTATCATCCGTTACCGTGAGTGTTGCTGTATAGTTTCCTGCGGTAGTATAACTATAGGTTGGATTTGCTTGTGCACTAGAGCCACCATCACCAAAGTCCCAGCTATAAGAAGCAATAGAACCATCAGGATCGTATGAGTCACGGCTAATGAAAGATATGTTAACACCCTTGTCGGCAGCGTATGGACCATTAGCTGATGCGACAGGTCTTTGGTTATTTGGGGTAGTAGTACCGGGTGTAACCGTTTGCAGCCAAGTGGTAAATTCATTGCTGTAATTATTTGCCCAGCTATTTACTCTTGTTTGATAAGCAGTCCAGTTACCCGCACGTGTTTCGTTACGCATGGCCGTTACTTCATTAATGTGTCTTTCAAACATAAAACGTACGGCTAAATAACCCCAGCGGTAAATTCTATCTACATCAAAGCCATCATAAGTGGTGGCAAAAATAGTTGATAAACCATAAGTAGAGCCATCATGAATGGTGTCGTAGGCGTTTTGATTATTATCTTGATTAGCTACATATTCAGCAACACCTTCTGCCCACCAAACAACCTTTGCGGTAGGGGCATTAAAATCACCAGCTAAATCGAAACGACCATCAAGGTAGTGCACATACTCATGTTCTAAGTTCCAAACATAATGGTCAGGCTTAGCGTATGATGCTTCATAAGCAACAAAATTAGGAATGTTATTTGCTACTGAAGGATCACCTTCTAAGTACATACCACCGTTATTGGTATTGATACCAAAAATTGCGGCAGCATATTTTTGATAATCAGTATCTTTATCAAAAATATTCACTTGTAATTGGGTATTGGTATCACCCGGAATTGGATTGTTCCCCGTTTGCAATTTGCTATGGAAATACGTTTCTTCAGCGCCCATCGTTGCACAGGCAGACGCTTGTTGAACAGGCGTTAAGTTTTGTGAACGAATTTGAATAGTTGGACTACAAACATGAATTTGTGAAAGTGCTTGTTCTTCAATTTTTGCGCCAAAGCCACATATACCGTAATCGGCACAATTACCGTGATAATCAGCAGTATCTGCCGCTCCTAACCAAACCGCATCACCATTACCGTACATTTGGTAGGTAGAAAAAATATTGTTAAGTCCTGCATCAACACTTGATTGGATTGAACCACCGGTATAAAGCTTTAACCGGCCTAATTCTCTACCTGCGTTGGCTATCATGTATTCAGCATCACTATTGATCATCCAAGAAGCCATGGTGAAGCTTCTTAAATTATTAACTAATGCCGTATCACTCGCCATTGCAGTTTTAAAATCAGCATTCCATTGACCTCTAAAGAGTATGGTAAATACACCATTAACAGCGCTGCGCATATTCCAACTGGTTGCATAATTTTGGTCCCACCGACCTAGCCACTCTCTGACAACATGCATATATTTATCTTGGTTTTCAGTACTATCCATCGCAATGATAACTTCTTGTAATACTTTACCGTGGTTATCATTGTTATCGTAAAAATGGGCATTATTGACAAAAGCATCGATGGCACCTTTTGCTGCTGGGTGAACCCATGAGACAAAAGTAATGCTGTTATTATAAAATTCTGCGTAATAACCGGCTCGCAAATATAAATAAAGCGCTTCTAAATCTGGGTCACCAAGACCGACATATGAATTCGCCAAGCTGGCCGTGTGGTTAGCTACTGAGTACATATTGTTAGAGTCAAATGCATACATTTGAGTACTCGAACTAGCGCCAAATAACTCATTAACACAAGTTGAACCCTGAGTTTTTATCTCATTGATCAAGGTAGTTGAATTAGTCGTTGCAAAAGCATTCACGTTACAAACTGCGGCGGCTTGGATCGCGGTAGTCTGCATACTCACTTGTTGAGTAGCTGAACTATTCACCTTGGTTTTTACAGCAAGTGGAGTATTTTCATCACCGTGAGTCTGATGAGGTATGCCGTGTTCCTTTATCGATTGATTTTGCAATAACTGCGGTTGTGAGGGAATTTGCCAAGCTTGTGATGACGCTGCAAAAACCAAAGCTGTGGCCGCGATCAGTAATTTATTAAATTTCATATCTACCTTCTATTTATTAGTTTATTGGTATTGTGATGAAATCATTTTCCTTAATTACAACGAAGAAAAACTGTACAAAAATCCTGCGATTCCTAACAGGAAAAAACAACTTATCATATAAAATGTACAATATACAATCGATCATATATTTTATTTTTGAAAGGTTGACCACTTAACATCAAATTTACATCTTGGTTTTTATGTGTAAGTAATTGAATTTAACCACTCTGCAGGTTGCGTTTTGTAAGGGGTTGCGTATTTCATGTTTCTTTACTAGGCTTATTGACTTGTTACTTTTTGGTTAATATTTACACTGGTCAGTCCGCCAGTTTGTAGACACGCATTTGTTACGGATGTTAATGTAATGATAATGAAATGTTGCAATGGTTGGTATTGTGACACTGTCATTACACTAAGATTATAAAATTATTAAAATGTTATTCGATTAACATAAAGGATTATGCATTATGCGTAAAAGTGTTAAAAAGCCAAGTAATACGGCTTATTCAAAGGTAGCTTTATTAGCTACTTCGCTGCTTTGTTCGGGGGGTATAAGTCAGACATATGCCGCTGAATGTTCAGCACTAACTCAGCCTGTTAATATATCTGTAGTTGAAAACACAGGTACTGCTGTAACCCTTAAGTGGGATGCGGTAGCGGGTGTTAGTAACTACAATTTAACGAGTTATATTAATGGCGCATACCAAAAAGTAAGCTCAACTACACCGCAAGCTACTTTTTCTAATTTACCGGCAGATTATTATTATTTTGCGGTAACAGCACATAATAGCTGTGATGAGCAAAGCGCTCAGAGTGACTGGTTTGCTGTCGATGTAACGGGTGTTGGCCAATGTATCGCTCCTGCAATACCACAGCAATTAACAGCAACAAACATCACAGGCAGTGGATTTACGGCTGACTGGAATGATATTTCAAATGCTGATAGTTACCAAGTACAACGCTATACCAACACCGGCTGGCAAAATAGCGCTTCGACAACCGCTAGTTACTATGACCTAACAGGTTTAAATGCTGGTCAGCAATATGTAAGAGTTAATGCAAGCAATAGCTGTGGAACGAGTGATTTTAGTCCTTATATTGCTGTTGAAGTTAAAGGGCAAACTTGTGCTAGCTATTTAGATGGCGCGACAAATTTAGTTGCTACGGGTATTACAGCAGATTCATTTACCATGAATTGGACGGCTGTTGCAGATGCAGAGCAATACCGAGTAGAAGTATGGAAAGGTTATTGGGCTGAAGTTGGTACGACAGCAGGAACCTCATTTGATCTGAGCAATTTACCAGCTAATTCAACACAATATGTGCATGTTATTGCCATAGGTTGTGATAGCAGTGTAACAAGTGAAAGTGGCTGGGTTGAAGTAAAATTAACTCAAGTAGACCCTTGTCCAGTTGAAATGCCTCAAGCTACAGGTCTTGTTTCATCAAACGTTACCGCAAGTGGTTTTACGATAAATTGGAATAAAGTATCTGAAGCTGAACGTTATATTGTTGAGCGTTTAGTTAACGGTACATGGACTACGGTTACGACAACCACTGCTAGTACTTACACATTCAGTGGTTTAACTGATGCGTTACGCCATGAGGTACGTATTGTTGCTGTTGCCAATTGTGGTACTACAAGTACTAGTCAGGGAATAACAGTTGATTTAATTGAAAGCTGCCCAAGTGCTTTAGCTACACCAACTAATTTACGTTTATCAGACGTAACAAATAGCGGCTTCAATGCAAGTTGGGGCTCTGTTACTGGTGCTAAAAATTACCAAGTACAGTTAGCTACTGGCGGTCAATGGCAAAACTTTGGCTCTCAAGCCCAGTTGTCTAAAACCTTTAGTAATTTAGCTGTGGGTACTTACCAAGTTAAAGTTGCTGCTGTTTGTGATAATACTTTTAGTGCTGAAACAACGCCACAGCAAGTTATTATAGAAGATGTAATTACTACCTGTGACTTACCTGATGTTCAAGGTACTGCTACGCTAAGTAAAATGAGAGAGAGTGATGCAATCACACAAGCGTCAGTAGAAAGTTATGTTTCGGTTCGTAACCTTGGCAGCAATTACAGTATGAGGGTTTCTTGTCCGGGTAAATACGGTATTTTTGAACGTGGCAGAGATGATGCACCTTATTACTTAGGTTTTAAATATAACTATAGTCACTTTAATGCTCGTCCAGATAATGTTGAACAAGTTCAATTTGAAATAACAAGCAATGGTAGTGTTACTCGCAAAACATTAAGCTGGCCTATAAGTGTGCCAACGGTAATGCATCCAGTACAACCTTCATGTACCGATGTGAATATCGATAATGATAAAGATGGTATTCCTGATTGTGCCGAAGAAGCGGGTAAAACTTTCTTTGGTATGCCTGTATATGAATGGGGTGCGCGTAAAAATATCCCTGATATCTTTATCGAAGTTGATTACATGGCTAAAGAAAGCTCAAATGACTTAGCGACTGAACCACGTAGAGAAGCCTTTGATAAAGTGAAAGGCATATTTGCACAGCACGGTTATAGCGTGCATTTTGACTCGGGTGATTTATATGGCCAAGGTCCTGAAAACTATAACTTAGGTGGTGGACAAGCTGTTCAGTACTCACCTTGGATTGGTCTTGCTGCTTGGAAAAATGAGTATGATGGTAATCATGATGTACCAGGGATGACACCTAACAGCTTATACCCAAATGTATTTAGTTATATGCCGGTATACTTTGATAACAAACCGGAACGTGAACGTTTATTCTACTACTCATTGTTTGCTAGCTCACAAGCTGCTAGTGGCCAAGGTTCATCAGGTCAAGCGCCGGATTATTTCGATAGATACTTCTATGTATCACTCGGTAGAAATAACTGGAACTTCAGCACAGATACAGTGGCAGAAACAAACCGTTTAATTAACTCACAAGCGTCATTAATTATGCATGAGTTTGGTCATATCTTAGGTTTAAGTCATGGCGGCTGGCCAGATACTTACCCTAACTATGAGCCTAATTACAAGCCTAACTATACCAGTGTTATGAACTATGCCTATGCATTAAGCGGTGTACCACATGGTGGCAATGGTAATGAAGGAGAGATGATTTCTGATCGTCATAAAACAGGTGTTCGTTGGAATCAAAACGCAAACTGTCAACAGTTACTCGATGCTAAATATGGCAATGGTGCAGGACGACGTAATATCCCTGGTGGTTTAAGTGAAGATTGGAGAACCTTCCCTTTAGATTACTCATACGGCTCACATGCTAATATTTCTGAAAATGGTTATAGCGAAGCCAATGTATTAGGTGGTCAGGATTTCAACTGTAATGGAAATTCTGAATATACCAGTGGTCCATTTGATTTAAACTATGATAATAGCTACAGCAATATGCGTGATTATGACGATTGGGGAAACATCCATAACTTCTTCCGTTCATTAAATTACACTACCGATGGTACGTTCTTAGCACTGCCTAACTTACAAGCAGAATATGCTATACAGCCAGCTGATGTAGTACCTGGCGCAATTGCAGCACCTGCCGCAGCATTTGCTCCAGCAACCCACTCTGCAAGCAAGGATAGCCGCCCAATCGGTGTTCCTGAAATGCCTATGTCACCAGGACATTAGACGATAATAAGCATTTAAAGGTAAGGGCTGCAATCGCAGCCCTTTTTTATCTCTGTAATTTGTCCTTGCTTACTCGTTGCAGTAATAGCTGGTATAATTGCGCTAAGCCCGTAAATACCTCAATAACACTCACAAGTTGTAAACATCCCTATGAACGCTAATTCACTAATAATCCTCGATTTCGAAACCACTGGCCTTTCGCCTGATAATGGCGATAGAGCTATTGAAATAGGGGCGGTTAAACTAGAAAATGGCGTAGTTACAGAGCACTTTCAAGAGTTAATGAATCCAGGACGACGGGTCAGCTCTTTTATCGAAGATTACACCGGTATTACCAATAATATGCTGAGTACAGCAGCACCATGTAATGAAGTCATGGAACGTTTTGCTGACTTTATTCAAGGGCAGAACCTAGTCGCTCATAATGCTTCATTTGATAAGCGCTTTTTAGATAGTGAACTCAAGCGTATATCATCAGGTTACGATGGACAGTTTGCTTGTTCATTATTAGTCTCGCGCCGATTAAACCAAGAAGCACCGAACCATAAGTTAGGCACCTTGATAAACTACAAAGGCATAGCCTCAAATGGTAATTTCCATAGGGCGTTATACGATTCCCAAATGACAGCGAAATTATGGTTAGCGATGCTTGATGATATCCAACAGCGAACTAAACTGGATAATGTGCCATTCTCTTTAATACAGAAATTAACTAAAACGTCTAAAGCAAATGTAGGCAAAGTTTTAGCTAACGTTAACTAAAAGTCATGTTTTCCCTATTAGCAAAATTTTATTTTCAATAAACCTTGCTGCCTGTACAAATATAGTGATAATCGAGCCAGTTATTTTTTCTTGGGTTAAGTTGAGTTAGTTAAGTGCAATTATTAGAAATAGACTGTTTAGGTAAAACATTACGATTAGAAGGCTCAATGGCTGGTTGGCAACAATTATTTTGGGATGGACAATGTGTCTCTCAAATTAATGCTAATGCCGATAGTGAGTCATTTGTACATAAATTTACCCTAAGAACTGAGCAAAAAGAGCAAGCTGAGCAAGAAGGGCAAAGTGAGCAAGGTGAATTGCAAGTCGAGCTTAATGGTTCACTGCAATGGCAGCCTTTTGATCTGAAATTTCAACTACTAATCAATGATCAGTTACTTCAAGAAAATACCCTCAATGAAAAAGACATAGAACAACGAGAAATAGGTGAACACCAGAAGCAGCCAATGAAGTTTAGTTTTGTTGGCATGGCAGGCCTTGGTTTAAAGTTATTAAAAAGTGCAAAGGTGATAAAAGTATTATTCGCAGCCGGCAGCCTGGCAGCTTATAGCTGGTTATTTTCTATTGAGTTTGCCATTGCGCTTATCCTTTGTCTGGTCTTTCATGAGTATGGTCATATTAAGGCGATGAAATACTTTGGTTTAAAAACTAAAGGTATATATCTCATTCCCTTTGTTGGTGGCTTAGCCCTTAGTGACGATAAAATTAATACCCGTTGGCAAGATATTGTCATCTCCATTATGGGACCCTTCTTTGGCTTGATACTATCGATAACCTGTTTAATTGGTTATTGGCTTACCGATATTGAGATACTGGCAGGACTTGCGGTATTTAATGCGCTGCTCAACTTATTTAACATGTTACCGGTATTACCTCTAGATGGTGGCCATGTATTAAAAAGTATCGCCTTTTCAATCAATTCAAAAATTGGCTTAGTCGCCTGTGTTTTAGGTGCTGTGTTAGGGGTATATATTAGTTATCACTTTGGTCTAGCACTGTTAGGTTTTTTACTGGCCATTGGTAGTATTGAAATATTCTTTGAATACAAACGCCGTCATTTGAGCGACTTATTACCCCTTAATCGTTATGCACAAATTGTATCTGCCGTGTGGTATGTGCTTACTGTGGGAGGCTTAAGCGCTATTATCTGGTTTGTTGGTCAAACTGGAAACGGTGCTTTGTCATTACCACTTAAAATATTAGGCAGTTAGTTAACTTAATTCGGTTAAGTCGCTTAGGTGTACCGCAAGAAAAAAGGACTTACTTTAAAAGTAAGCCCTTTTAACTCAGGATACTTTTTAAAAATCTATAGACAAAATTAGTTATTACTCACCTTGTAAATATTCTATATCAATTGGTAGCCATTGCCGCGTTAAGTTGGCTACCGCAGCATAAAACAATCCATGGACGTGTTGATTAAAGTCACCTAGCCAAGTTATTAAATAGCTGCTGATGAAATTAATCACACTGATTAAATCAAAATATAATTAACAAAATAAAAGTAAAGAGGCGCTTAAGTTTGAAGCAAATTAAACAATTAAGCTCATGTCCCCTGAACTTGTTATTGTCAGCTTTATACAAAAGAATAAATTGATAAGCATTTCTGAAGAATCATTTATAAACAAGACTATTGCAAACATTACAAATCTAGATGACTTTATATTTCAGTTCGATAAAGAGCGAAACATAGACCCCAAGTTATTTAGTTTATTTATCGCTGAGGAAAAGGATTACCTGAGCAAAAATCCAATAATAAAAGTGCGAAGCTAAATTGACTACCTGCCATTTTATTACACTGTCAATGTTATTCCTTTGGGCTACCGTATTGATTATATAAATGTTATAGAAAAAATTGCCGTTTCAATAACGATTTATCGAACAAATATCTGTTAGCGCTATATGTGTCTGGCTATTCCCTGTAATACCATTTGAACTGAATTGGCCGATAAGGTTTTATTACATTGGTCTCAGCGTAAGTTAAAGTGCTAGCCTTATAGGTATGCTGGTGAATTGATACTAATATCACCCTCAATAAAACTATCAAAGCTTTGTCGTAAAACTTGACCTCCAGGCCAGTGTAATTCAACTACGCCGAGTAATGGCTGATACCTGGCCGTATATAAGGTTCCCCAACCTTGCCAATCGCTAGATTTCCTTAATAATGGTGATTGAAGAAATATATTAACCAAAGAGTTTTCTGCTTCTCTAGGATCATTGATACGGGCTGATAAATACTGCGCCCGAGTATAACTGTCGGCAATGGCATTTAAATCCTCAATGGGGCTGCCGTCTTGATGATTGGTGGCAAAGGCTAGTGAGGTAACTTGGATCTCTTCCCCTGGGCAAATAACAACGGTTTTGCTAATACCCTGACGGTCAACTAAGGTGACGTTGTAAGGCATATGAATCGGCACATGATTTAACACCTTAACTGCTTGTTCAGTGGTTTTACAGAATTCGAGTATATAACGTAAGACGATGGTAATAGCAAAGCCATCACCATGTACCTGACGGCCTCCATAAGCCAGTGAAACCGCTAAGCCATGTTCATTCATGCCATCAATAACGCCCCATAAACAATCTGTCATTGCAATAACCCGTGTACCATTCCAATTGGTATGCAGTAATAAACGATCAGATAATTGTGAGGGAAAGTCATAATTTCGCACAAGTTCAATACCATGGCTGGTTTTACTTGCTTGTGAACAACCAGAGCGAAAAACGGGTGGTTTGTATAAACACAAAAATGCACAGGTTTGCTCATCGGCCCCAAATGCATGGCATAAACCATCATAGGTGCTGAGCAACTCGGGCATATAATGTTGTATCTGCCCTCTACCTTCCTCTGCAGTAACACGTTCGGGTGCACGGCTTAACCAGCGATGATAAGCCGGCCAAGTTTTAGCATAGGTTAAGGTTAATTTTTCACCTAGAAACAGCTCTTGTTGTGACGAGAAACCTAGAGTGGGAGTCTGCTCAATCATGGTTTAATGTATTGCTTAATCTGTGTTGATGCTTCTTTAAGCCATTTCAAATTGGCGCCTTTTGATTTTTCGTCAACGCCAAAATCAGCGTCATTTTTAGTGCCGATGACGCTGTTTTTGGCGTTGGTACCGGTTGCCTGAGCTATGTTAACGGCTGTTTCATTTGTTATGCATTCACCTGTAACTGTTATCGTTGGCATTGCAATGTCAGAAATATTTAGTGTGGTAATATCTGCCAGCTCTGGCTCTTCAAAGGCTAAATCTGGTGGTAAATGCTGCGCTGTTACTATCGATGGAGTAACTACTGTTGGTTCTATAGCCAAGTTATCATACTCAGCATTATCAGAGGCTGTACTTAACCCTGTACTAAGCCCGGAATCTTGCTGAATAAAAGGCTCGGGCATAGCCGTATTTACAAACGCTGTATTGGCCAGCTCTTTATTAACAATGAGGGTTGGCTCGTTAGCCATATTTGTTTTGTTTTGCCTTGTCGTCTTTTGTAGTGGTCCTAAGCTATCTAGGTAATTGTTTTCTCGATGTGTATTGTTGTAAACAGTAAAGTTTATTTTGGAATCGCGGAAACTTTTAAGTGGTTGGCCAAGGTTACGTAAACCCACTTCACGCTGGCGTCTGACACTATCAAAATCAAGCTCAGTCACTAAAAACTCATCTGTTGAACCTGCTTGATGTACAACTCTGCCAGCAGGATCAATAATACATGACTGTCCGATGCCACCAACACCTAAACCATTAATATCAATGATATAACTTTGAAAAATAGCGCCGCTACTGCGGGCTAAGTTTAATTCAATATCACGATCGTTAGTGCCCGTTAGTACTGGGTGTAAAATGACCTCGGCGCCCATAGAGGTAAGTGTTCTCAGTACCTCTGGAAACCACATGTCATAACAAATACATAAACCAAAACGACCAGCACCAGGCACATCAAATACGACAAACTCATCTCCTGCTGCTATTCCTTCCTCAAAAGGACAAAATGGGAATAGTTTTCGATGACGGGCAATAACTTCACCTTGTGGGTTGATTACAGGTGCAGTGTTAAAAATTGCCTTGTTTCTAAGCTCAAAAAAGGAGCCTGGGATAAGCCATATATTATGTTTTTTCGCCATGGCACAAAAACGCTCTTCTGTTATTCCTGGCATGGTTTCGGCAAAGCTATCTAGAGGTCCATGAGCGGCGAGTTCACTGACAATCACCATCTCTACCCACGGATACAAACACATCAGTAGGTTAATTTTCTCTTCAATCGCATCTACATTGTTACCGTGCTGCAAATTCATTTGTATGCCAGCTATACCAAATGGCGTCATAAGTAGTGTGTCCAGAGTTAGTGATTATTTTTTGGCAAGCCTATAAATCAGACTAGCCAATGTTTGTTAGTAATGTTTGTAAGTAAAGTTTGAGCACTGTCGGTAACAAACTATTTATTGATGTGCCCCGAAATCTATCAAACTTTATTGAGAATATGAAACATCAAGCTATAGCCATTTATCACTAGTGTATAACTCAAGGTTAACTCTAATGATTTCCTATACAAAATCAGATGTAATTTTAGTCAATGTTTGTCGGAGCAAAAGAGTGTGTTATCGAGGTATTAAAGTCACTCTTACTGATGGATACTCAATGCAAAAGTTAATAAGTACTGTAATAACATATGGTTATAGCTTTGTTTGTTTGGGTTGTTCTATTGCTTCATATTAAAAATCATTGTTTGAATTGTGAACAAACGAGAATTGGTTCATTCCATTGGCATTAGCTAATAGCAATCGTAAAACATCTATAACCCTAGGTTATTGACTGGGTAAATAACGGAATGCAATAGATACGATTTTTCTGGGTATATTAATACCTAGGTTAATGGTGAACCTTGATTTTTAAGTGAATAAATACGGGATAATGGATAACTATAAATGAGTAATATTAAAAATAAAAAAACTCAACAGATGATTGGCTTTTATCATCAGCTAAACAATAAGCGGCAAGATACTTGGGTGAAACTGAAAAAGTATACTTTTCATCTTTCAACCAGCAGCCGAAGTAGTAAAGGGCATAACCGTTTAAAGAAAGCGGTCGAACTGTCATTAACCTCACTCGAAACTATTGAGGATTATACAGCTTTTCCTTCTAAGGAACATTTTCGTTATTTATGGATTCAATTTGAACAAAAAGATTATGTAGGTTTGAGTCATTCCGTCGCACAAATTCACTACTTCCTAGAAAATGGCACCTATCGCCGTAAAGACATTGACTTGTCGTTATCTACCACTGAACCAAGAGCAAATTTAGAAACTGAAGATGAGAATCCCAATAGCATTCAAGGCGCAAATAATTCACGGTCTCGGCCATATTTTGAAGTGCTTATAGTTGATGATTTATTAATTGATGCGGAAAATCAATTGCTCAATGCAATGCGAACTATGCGCCATCACGATGATCAATTTACCTATAATGCCATCGTAGTGCCTACCTTTGAAGATGCCATTATCGCGGTGTTAATTAACGCTAATATTCAGGCCTGTATCTTACGTCCAAGCTTTCCGATGAAATCAAAACGTAATAGTGGCCTTATTACGCATGTGGTAGCAGCAATTGATGAGAAGCTGCGAAAATATGTCTATAACAGCAAAAATCAAGGTAGTGAATTGGGTCGGTTGATCAAATACTTACGACCTGAATTAGATTTATACCTAATATCAGATATGGCGATGGAAGCGGGTAATCAAGATGATGATGGCTATTTTAAACGGGTATTTTATAATGAAAACTCGAATTTAGATCTACACCACAGTATTTTGGGCGGCGTTACCGAGCGTTTTGATACACCATTCTTTTCAGCCTTAAAAAAATATAGCCGAAAACCTACGGGTATCTTTCATGCATTGCCAATATCTCGCGCTAAATCCATTGAGAAATCAAATTGGATTGGCGATATGCTCGATTTTTATGGCGCTAATATATTTCTTGCAGAAACGTCTACCACATCAGGTGGTTTAGACTCTTTATTGCAACCCAAAGGTCCGCTAAAAAAGGCGCAAGAATACGCATCAAGAGCCTATGGTTCACGAAGCTCTTATTTTGTCACCAATGGCACATCAACCGCCAATAAAATAGTAGTACAGGCTTTGGTTCAGCCGGGTGATATTATTTTGGTCGATAGAGACTGTCATAAGTCACATCACTATGGCATGGTGCTTTCAGGTGCTCATGTAAAGTATTTAGATTCTTATCCAATACATGACCTTTCTATTTATGGCGGTGTGCCATTAAAGGAAATAAAACGTAATTTATTAAAATACAAAGAATTAGGTCAGTTAGATCGCGTTAAAATGTTATTACTGACTAATTGTACTTTTGATGGTGTGGTATATAACGTTCGCCAAGTTATGGAAGAATGTTTAGCAATAAAGCCAGACCTAGTATTTTTGTGGGATGAGGCTTGGTTCGCTTTTGCCAGTTTTAATCCTATTTATCGCACACGTACGGCAATGTATTCAGCGGCGTCGTTAACAAGACGATTCAAACGTTCAAAATACCGTAAAAAGTATCAAGCTTATCAACAACAACTTGCACTGTTGTCACCTGATGAACAACATGTTTGGATGTTGGAAAATGAGCTGGTACCTAATCCAGATTTAGCCCGAGTCCGCACTTACACTACACAATCTACTCATAAAACGCTGACATCATTACGCCAAGGTTCGATGATCCATATTTATGATCAAGATTTTCGTCAAAAAGTCGAAAGTACCTTTAACGAAGCGTATATGACACATACGTCTACCTCCCCTAATTACCAAATTTTAGCGTCTCTGGATATTGGTCGTAGGCAGGCTGAGTTAGAAGGCTACGAAATGGTTAATAAGCAACTTGAATTGTCGATGACCATGCGTCAAACCGCCTATCAAAGTCAGCGTTTAAAAAAGTACTTTGATGTATTAGTAAATAAAGACCTGGTTCCAGCGCAATACCGTGAATCTGGCGTTGAAAGCTACTTTAATGTCGACACAGGCTTTAGCCAAATGGAAGAAGCTTGGGCGAATGATGAGTTTGTGGTCGACCCAAGTAGAATCACCGTGCATGTTGGTAAAACGGGTATAGACGGCAATACCTTTAAAGATAAATATTTGATGGATAAATACGGTATTCAAATTAATAAAACCTCCAGAAATACTATCCTCTTTATGGTTAATATTGGCACTTCGCGCAGCTCAATCATGTATTTGCTTAATTGCTTATACAAAATCGTCAACGAATTAGAAATACGTGATGAAGAGATGAGTCCAGCTGAACATATTATTCATCAAAAACGAGTTATTTCGTTAACCCAAGAGTTGCCGCCGCTACCTGATTTTAGCTGTTTCCACCGTGCATTTTTGCCTGGACGAGCGCTAGGCACAGAAGAAGGTGACATTCGAAAAGCCTATTTCTTATCTTATGATTGTGAAAATTTTGAGTATATTAATTTAGACAATGGTGAGCTTGAAAAGACTATGCAAGCTGGCAGAGAGCTAGTTTCAAGTACGTTTATCATCCCTTACCCTCCAGGTTTCCCTATTTTAGTTCCAGGGCAAGTGATAAGCCCTGAAATATTGGCATACATGAAGGCACTCGATGTAAAAGAAATTCATGGTTATAACCCCGAGCTCGGTTTAAGTATTTTTACAGAGCAAGCATTAAGGCGAGTTGAACAAAAATCGCCGCTTGAATTGGCTGTGAATAATCCAGCGGCAGATAAGGTCAAAGCAATAACTACAATAACCAAGCAAAAAGAAAAACAAAAAGTACGACAATAAAAAGGGCATTAACTACTTAATCAACTGGGTATAAAGCACACGCTTCTGGAGCATAACTCACAGACGGTTAATCACATTCACACTCATAATCATAATCAAAAGAGAATACCGCTATGAAAAAACTTAATGGTTTAACGGAAATATACAAATTTTTTCGAACCTACAAAAAACCGATTTACTTTGTTTCAGCATCGCCTTTTAATATTTTAGGATTAGGTCAATTAGTACCTTCGCTGACGTATGTTAACTATTTTGATTGTTTTGATGGTGTACATCATAGAGTGTTTACCCCGAAAGATCGTGGTTCGCCAGAATTCACCTGTTTAGAGGATGTAGTGAACTACTTGTTAGAGCATAACGAAACTCAAAGTTTTATGACAAAACAAGGTGAGGGTGGTCATATGATGGCGGTGATGTTTGATGAAAAAACAGAACAATTGGCCAAAAAAATGGGTGTTAACCTTGCTATGCCATCATATGAGTTGCGTAACCATTTAGACTCAAAAATTGTCACTACACAAATAGCCAATGAGGCTGGCGTTGCTAGTGTGCCCAATGTATTGGGAGAGGCTGACACCTTTGAACAGCTAATGGAACTTGCGAAATCAGGCAAGTTAGGAAAAGATTTAGTTGTGCAAACCCCTTACGGAGATTCGGGTAAAACCACTTTTTTTATTGCCTCTAAAAAAGACTGGCAGCAGTATGAGAAATTGATTGTTGGCCAAGAAATTAAAGTGATGAAACGTATTGATCCTCGTTGCGGCACCGTTGAAGCGGTGGCGACGAAACACGGCACTATTGTTGGTCCTATTTTAACAGAGCTTGTTGGGCATAAAGAACTCACGCCATATAAAGGTGGCTGGAGCGGGAATGAAGGCTTTGCAAATGTATTGGAAAAAACGGCCCGTACAAAATTAGAACGTATGGTGAAAAAATTTGGTGAACGCCTTTATCAGGAAGGCTATAAAGGCACTTTCTGTATTGATTATTTAATTGATAAAAAAGATGGCCGTATGTATTTAGGTGAATTAAATCCACGCATCAGTGGTGCTTCCCCCATTACGAATTTACTGACACAAAAATATGGCGGTGTGCCCTTATTAATGTTTCATTTACTTGAACATATGGGCATTGATTATGACATCAACATTCGCGATATCCAAAAGCGCTGGAGTGATTTTGATACTTGGTCTCAGGTTGTGTTCAAACATACCGGTGATGATGTTCGATTGTTGAAACAAGTACCACGTTCGGGTATTTGGCGAACCACACAAAATAATGATGTTGAACTAGTACGCCGTACTGCCGACTGGAGTAATGTTTCAGGTATGGATGAGGCATTCTTCCTACGAATTTTAGGACCGGGTGAATACATTTATAAAGGTGCTGATATGGGGGTGTTGCTAGTAAGAGGGCATTTGCAAACCAAGAACGATAAACTTACCCCACGTGCAAAAAATTGGGTTGGGGCGATGAAATCACAATTTCAATCGGCAAGCCTTGAGACAGAAATACATCCAAGTTTGTCTGATACGGATATTTTAGGTAAAGTTTTCTAACAGTAAGCCTTAGATAGCGAGGCTAAATGAGTAGATTTTAATGAACCGTAAGTGCTTTGTATGCTCGAGGTACTTACGGATATTATATTGTGCCATTGTTATACTTCCTGTTTGTAAATAAGCTACCGTTTGATTAATCGCCATCCTTCCTCGCAAAACCATTTGATCTGAATAAGCCATTAAGATTTTATAACGCTTAATACCGCGATAAACACCATGACTCAGGCTAGGCATGTGCGTTACTTCATTTATTGCCATTTCAGCCAGTTCAGCCATTTTAACCATCA
>Ga0209395_1004281_pt1 | contig 16928 bp, 15 predicted proteins | sample GOMGulsemesocosm_3_FD_184635 | JGI IMG/M metagenome (GOLD analysis project Ga0209395, IMG submission 184635) | Methane-oxidizing microbial communities from mesocosms in the Gulf of Mexico - GOM9D Gulf of Mexico (SPAdes) (version 2) | ecosystem: Environmental > Aquatic > Marine > Cold seeps... | reverse complement strand
AGAAAGATTTCTTTATTTGAATACAGTGAATGAATCATCAACTGTAGAATTTGAGTTACTTCCGTTTGAAAGCCGTGAGTTTGTGTTGTTTCTGACATGCTTAACTCCAAAAAAATATGACATTAAATGCGCATTGTCGCGCTTATACTAATTAATGGGGGTGGTTATGTTCATTTCAACCAGTGGTTAGATAAAACTTGTTATTATTTCTTACAAATAAAAAAGCCGAGTAAAAACTCGGCTGTTTAATAAGCACTATTACTAGAACATGTCGTTTGGCATAGCCATGATCGAAACCACACCCGATTTAATCGATTGTGTATACGCTTGCTGTTTTGGTAATAAACGTGCGAAGAAAAATTCTGCCACCAATAACTTATTTTCCAAATAGGGATTATCACTTGACTGCTGCGCTTGCACAGCACTAAGGGACGTCATGCACCACATAAAGGCAAATGAGGCATAACCAAATGCATTTAAGTAATCAACCGCGTTACCGTTAATTTCATTGCCATCTTGACCGCGGCTGAGCACTAATTGTGTTAATTCATCCAAGGATGCTATTGATGATTCTAAATGCGAAAACATCGACTGTAAGCGTTGGTTACTTGCTTGAGCACCCTGTTTAAAGTCACTGATAAAGGTTTTTATCTCATCAGAGAAAATTGCATAGTCTGCACCTTTATTTACAACAACTTTACGGCCGATCAAATCCAGCGCTTGAATACCATTAGTCCCTTCGTAGATTTGAGCAATACGAACATCACGTACTAATTGTTCCATCCCCCACTCTCTAATATAACCATGCCCGCCGTAAACTTGTTGACCTAGCACCGTAGACTCAAACCCTAAATCTGTAAAGAAGGCTTTGGCCACTGGAGTAAGTAGCGCAACAAGACTCGCAGCATTAGTTTTATCGGCATCATTATCACTAAACTTAGCAATATCAAGTTGCTTAGCAATGTATAGTGCAAATGCTCTGCTCCCTTCATTATTAGCCCGCGTTGTTAATAACATCCGGCGAACATCACCATGAACCACGATAGGATCTGCATCTTTAGTGACATCTCTATTGTCGCCTACACCTTTACTTTGCAAGCGATCTTTAGCATATTCGCTGGCGCCTTGATAAGCCATTTCACCACAACCAATACCTTGAATACCAATGGACAAACGCTCATAATTCATCATGGTAAACATGCAAGATAAGCCTTTTCCTGCTTCGCCAATGAGATAACCTTTCGAACTGTCAAAATTCATGACGCAAGTCGCAGAGCCCTTAATTCCCATTTTGTGCTCAATAGAGCCACAAGACACATTATTTGGTGTGGTTAATTGATCATTTTCAACATTAATTTTTGGCACTAAGAATAGTGAAATACCACGGGCGCCGGGAGCGGCATCCGGCAGTTTGGCTAACACAAGGTGGATAATGTTTTCGTTAAGATCATGATCGCCACCCGTGATGAATATCTTAGTGCCTGTGATATCAACGCTTCCGTCGTCATTGGGTACAGCTTTGGTTCTAATGAGACCTAAATCAGTGCCACTATGAGGTTCAGTTAAACACATAGAAGCTGACCAACGACCACTATAAAGATTTGGTAAATAAGCATTTTTTAATGCCTCATTGCCATGAGCATTAAGGGCTAAGCACGCGCCAGAGGTCAATGTAGGATAAAGAGTAAATGAGCTATTGGCACCATACATCATTTCATCAAACAATACGCCGATCATTTTAGGCATACCCATACCACCAAACTCAGGATCACCACACAATCCTCCCCAACCGCCTTGGGCAAAGACGTCAAACGCCTCCTTAAAGCCCGTTGGCGTTTTAACTACGCCGTCATGCCATGTAGCGCCTTCCTCATCACCACTACGATTTAGAGGCGCAATCAATGAACTCGCTAATTTACCGCCTTCCTCAAGGATAGCTTGTGCGGTATCAACATCAACAGCGTCAGCAAGCATCGGGATACCTTGCCATAATTCTTCTACTTTAAAGACGTTAGTCAGTAGAAAGTTCATGTCTTCTAGCGGCGGCTTAAACTCGGTCATGTGGTATTCCTATTTACAATATTAAACACAATTTAAAACATATGTTTTAATTTATACCAAATAAATACCGTTTTGCACATCCTTTATCACTATTTTTTAATAATTAGGCATAAAAAAACCGCCAATCGGCGGTTTTTAACGAAATAGACGAAAATTAGAGTTCACTGTTGATCGCAGCTAATACCGACTGTGGATTATCAGATTGAGTAATCGGACGCCCAATAACCAAATAATCACTACCCGCTTCGACCGCTTTTAGCGGCGTCATGATACGTTTTTGATCGCCAACAGCGCTACCCGCTGGTCTAATGCCAGGCGTCACTAATTTAAAATCTTGACCTAATTTAACTTTTAGTGAACTCGCTTCTTGTGCAGAACAAACAACGCCGTCAAGACCACTGTCTTTTGCCAAAGTTGCTAATTTTTCAACGTGCTCATCTAACGGTGTATCAATACCAATTAGCGGCAATTCAGATTGCTCCATACTCGTTAAAACTGTGACGGCGATTAATAATGGCGCTTTATCACCATAAGGCAATAATGCTTCATGGGCTGCTCGCATCATTTTTTCGCCGCCCGTAGCATGTACATTAACCATCCATACACCTAATTCTGCTGCCGCAGTTACCGCTTTAGCGACTGTATTTGGAATATCATGAAATTTTAAATCTAAGAAAACGTCAAACCCTTTGTTTACCAGCTTCTTAACAAAATCAGGACCAAAATAAGTAAACATCTCTTTGCCGACTTTTAAGCGGCAGCTATCGACAGCGATACTATCGACAAATTCCAACGCTTTGGCTTCATTATCAAAGTCTAATGCCACAACTACTTTTGATTGGTTACTCATTTATATTTACCTTTACTGTATTTGTTTCTTAAGTTTTATATTTAAATTATTTAATTGTATCAGATGCTTATATTGAGGTTAGTCACCATCTAAACCACGGATCGGCTTAACACTTCCCCATGCTAAGCAAGAAGGACATTGCCAATGAATTTTTTTAGCACTAAAACCACATCCGGCGCATCTGTATACGGGTCTGATTTTCAACTGTTCACTCACCAACGCTCGTAATTGAGTCAAGCTATCTTTGGCTTTACCTGTTTCAGCATAATCTAATTGGGCGCTCATCAAATGATAAAAGCCAATGACACTAGGTGCCTTAATCAGATGATCCATGAGTGATTTTTCAATTTTTTGCGCGCTATATCGATCACCAACTAACTCGAGTTTAGCAATTAAGGTAGCTATTCCAGCACCTTTGATTATGGCATCATCAAATTTTGTTTCGAGCAAGTCCAATTGGTCTCGCTTTTCATAACAGCGTTTAAATAGTGATATAGATTCTCTGAAAAAGTCGATATCTTGACCTAAAAATTGATCTATCACTAACTGGCAGTCGGCATAACGTTTGTTATCAAAATAATAATTGCCTAACAATAACCGTGCACGGGTACAACCAGCATCAACTTGAAGAGCGCGTTTTAAAAGCTCGATATCATCAGGCTTAGCATTAACTATGTAAAGTTCACAGTAAAAGTGGGCACGAGCTGGCACGAGGGATCGATTACCACCATCGACTAACAAGCGTGAAGTATCGATGGCTAATTGCCATTCTTTCGTTTTCTGATAAATACAAACTAAGTGTGATAATGATTTATCTTTATAAGCAGCGTTATCAGAGAGTTCAATAAATATATTTGAGCTTCGGTCAATTAATCCCGCTTGGAGATAATCATTAGCCAGTTCAAACAACGCAGTGTCGCGTTGATCGTTTGTAAGTGAAGGACGTGCTAGAAGGTTCTGGTGAATGCGTAACGAACGGTCGACCTCGCCGCGTTGACGAAATAAACGCCCTAATGCTAGATGTGTTTCAATGGTTTCATTATCAACTTCAACTAATGAAATAAATTGATCGACAGCTTTATCCGGTTCATCAGATAATAAATAATTCAATCCAGCAAAGTAATTTTTTGAATGTTCACTCACATCACGCTGATGCTGATGACCGGCGCTTCGCCGACCCATGTACCAACCGTAAGCTGCGGCGATAGGTAATAAGAGGAACAATAATTCGACCATCGTAACTTAATCTTTTTCTTGTAATGCAATTGATGTGTGATTCAATTCCAATTTTGTAATTTTTTTATTTAACACAGACATCTTAAATTTCAAGGTGAGGTACATCGAATAAAATATCACCCAACAAATTAAAAAACCACTTAAAAACGACAGTCCGATTAAGAAGCTGACATTAAAGTTACCATTACCCACTAAATAATTTAAATCAACCATCGCTTCATTACTTGCACTAAATAGCATTGCAATGGCAAAACACACAATGACAATCATGGTGGTTAAAACAACTTTCATGACTTCTCCTAATTAAACGATTGAGCTGAATATAACCTAGCGTTATGAACAGGTACCTAATGTACTCTATTATCTAAGAAAACTACGGCGCTTTCTAGCCATTATTCATCGTTTATAAAAAAAGCGACCCTAAGGTCGCTTTTTTAAGCACAAACAGCTACAAATAATAGTAACTATGCATTAAGGCTGGCATTGACACGCTCACGCAGCTCTTTACCCGGTTTAAAATGGGGAACATATTTAGAACCCAGATCAACCGTTTCACCCGACTTTGGATTACGTCCAATGCGTGGTGCACGATAATGAAGCGAAAAACTACCAAAACCACGAATTTCAATTCGATCGCCTGACGACAATGTGTTAGCCATCATATCAAGCATGTCTTTAACGGCAGATTCGATATCTTTAGCTGACAAGTGTAATTGTTTCAGGGCTAACCTTTCGATTAATTCTGACTTAGTCATAAACCTTCCTCTTAGCAGTAAGTTATTAATAGAATGAGGCGTTTACACGCCCCAGTCAACTATTAATTAGTCACGGTTTGCGTTTTTGAACGCTTCAGCCATAGCATTTGAAGAGAAGCTCTCATCATTGTTGTTCACGCTTTCAACTGCAGATTTCTCTTCAGCTTCATCTTTAGCACGAATAGACAAGCTAATTACGCGGTTCTTACGATCAACGCCAACGTATTTTGCTTCAACGTCTTGACCAACAGTAAGTTCAGTAGATGCATCTTCAACACGGTCACGTGAAATATCAGCAACACGGATGTAACCTTCAACACTATCAGCAAGTACAATTGTTGCGCCTTTAGCGTCAACAGCTGAAACTTTACCATTAACAATAGTACCTTTTTTGTTTTCTGCTAGGTAGTTATTGAATGGGTCTTCTTCTGATTGCTTGATACCAAGAGAGATACGCTCACGTTCTGCATCAACAGCAAGAACAACAGCTTCAATCTCGTCGCCTTTAGCGAAATCACGAACAGCATCTTCACCAGCAACATTCCAAGAAATGTCAGACAAGTGAACAAGACCGTCGATGCCGCCGTCAAGACCAATGAATACACCGAAATCAGTGATTGATTTGATCTTACCAGAAACACGATCGCCTTTAGCGAATTTAGAAGAGAACTCTGACCAAGGATTAGCAATACATTGCTTAAGACCAAGAGAAATACGACGACGCTCTTCATCAATGTCAAGAACCATAACTTCAACAACATCATCTAAACTAACAACTTTAGATGGGTGGATGTTTTTGTTAGTCCAATCCATTTCTGAAACGTGTACAAGACCTTCAACGCCTTCTTGAATCTCAACGAAACAACCGTAATCTGTAAGGTTAGTTACGCGACCAGTAAGTTTGTGACCTTCTGGGAAACGACCAGCGATTGAAACCCATGGATCTTCACCCATTTGCTTAAGACCAAGTGAAACACGAGTCTTTTCACGATCGTACTTAAGTACACGTACATTGATTTCATCACCAACGGCAACGATTTCGCTTGGGTGCTTAACGCGTTTCCAAGCCATATCAGTGATATGTAGAAGACCATCAATACCGCCAAGATCAACGAATGCGCCGTAGTCAGTAAGGTTCTTAACGATACCTTTAACTTCGATGCCTTCTTGAAGAGATGCAAGAAGCTCTTCACGTTCTGCGCTGTTTTCAGTTTCGATAACTGCACGGCGAGAAACAACAACGTTATTACGTTTTTGATCAAGTTTGATAACTTTAAATTCTAACTCTTTACCTTCAAGGTGAGAAGTATCACGTACTGGACGTACATCAACTAATGAACCAGGTAGGAAAGCGCGGATAGTATTCACTTCAACAGTGAAACCACCTTTAACTTTACCGTTGATAACACCAACGATAGTTTCTTGCTCTTCAAATGCTTTCTCAAGAACGCCCCAAGACTCATGACGTTTTGCTTTTTCACGAGATAATTGAGTTTCACCAAAGCCATCTTCCATTGCTTCGATTGCAACGTCTACAACATCACCAACAGATACTTCTAGTTCACCTAGAGCATTTTTAAATTGGTCTGCAGAGATTGGGCTTTCTGATTTAAGGCCAGCGTCTACTAATACAGTTCCACGTTCAATACGTACAACAGTACCTTTAACGATAGCACCTTGGCGAGTTTCTAGTTCTTGAAGAGATTCTTCAAACAGTTGAGCAAAAGATTCAGTCATGTTTAAATTCACATTTATATTCCGGCTACGCAATCCTGCGATAACGGGGTAGTTAATTAGAGTTCTATCATCCTTGATTGAACTTAGGGTTTTGTTAACTTATTTACTATATTTCAACGTCAATCGACGCATGTTCAAGTACTATTTTCATTACTTGTTCTATAGATAAACCAGTCGAATCTATCATAAGCGCATCATCAGCTGGCACAAGCGGAGCAACCGTTCGGTTACGATCTCGCTCATCACGTTCGGTGATCTCGCTTAAAAGGGAGTGGATATTAGCATCAAACCCCTTTTCTTGCAACTGATTAAAGCGGCGCTGTGCACGCTCTTGAGCGCTAGCCGTCAGGAAAAATTTAACCGGAGCCTGTGGAAAAACAACCGTGCCCATATCGCGTCCGTCGGCAATTAAACCTTGATCACTTAAAAAAGCGCGTTGGCGGCGTAATAATGCCTCACGAACACGTGGGAATGCGGCAACTTTTGAAGCGCTATTACCTATTTTTTCACTGCGTATTTCACGCGTGACGTCCTCACCCTCAAGCACGACCTTAATCGTACCCAATTCATTATCACTGACGAAGCGAACGTCTAAATGGCCAGCGAGTGGTGTTAATGCATCTTCATTATCTAAGGCTACATTATGGTGAATTGCCGCTAGCGCTAACACACGGTAAATGGCACCACTGTCTAATAGTTGCCAACCTAGCTTATCAGCCAATAAACGAGCGATAGTTCCTTTACCGGCGCCACTTGGTCCATCAATTGTAATTACTGACAAATTCTCGGCCATCGTATACTCCTAACTAAAACGCCACTTGGCGTGCACTGCATAATTAACAGACTTGGCAGTAGCCAAGTCTTTAAAATTTCGGTGCATATACTACATTAGGAAGAGTGAAGATGATAGACAGAAATCTAAATTTAATGTTTAAAACACATTCAATTTAGGTGCTTCAGTCTAATGACTTACGCGAGAAAACTCGTCGAAATAGGTAGGGAAAGTTTTGGCTGTACATCCAGGATCATTGATTGTTACTGAGCTGTCACTAAGTGCAACTAACGAAAAACACATGGCTATACGATGATCATTATAAGTATCAATAGCCGCATGATTTATTTTCTCAGGAGGCGTAATTGTAATAAAATCGTGACCTTCATCAACTATTGCACCAACTTTTCTTAACTCTGTCGCCATGGCATTTAATCGGTCTGTCTCTTTTACGCGCCAATTATAAATATTGCGTAAAGTAGTCGTTCCTTTAGCAAATAATGCCGTAGTAGCAATGGTCATTGCTGCATCAGGTATGTGATTCATATCCATATCGACAGCTATTAGTTCGCCAGAACTCACGGTAATTGAATTCGCTTGCCATGTTACTTTGGCACCCATGGCTTCTAATACATCAGCAAAATGTTTATCACCTTGCACTGAGTCTCGGCCAACACCAGTAACTGTTATGGTACCACCTTTAATAGCCGCGGCGGCTAAGAAGTAACTTGCTGAAGAAGCATCTCCTTCCACGTAAACATCAACTGGGGACTTATATTGCTGCCCAGCTTTGATTGTAAAATTTTGAAGGTTTTCATGTGTCACGTTAACGCCAAATTTTGACATCAAATCAAGGGTAATTTCGATGTAAGGTTTAGAGACCAACTCACCAACTATCTCAATAGTAATGTCTTCTTTAGCCAAAGGCGCCGCCATCAGAAATGCTGTTAAGAATTGACTCGACACAGTGCCATCAATTTTAACATGACCACCTTTTAGCCCAGTTCCTTTTATCGTCACTGGTGGAAATCCAGGGAAATCGTGATAACTAATATCACATCCCATGGTCTGTAGGGCTTCAACCAATGAATCAATGGGACGCTCAGACATACGAGGCTCACCAGTCAATGTAAATTCACCTTGGCCTAAACAAAGGGCGGCACATAATGGTCTCATTGCTGTGCCGGCATTACCTAAGTACATCTCAATAGATTTACTACTATCGATTGGGCCACCATTGCCAACGACTTTGCATGTTGTTTTATCTTCGCTTAACGAGAATTCAATGCCCAATGCTGTTAACGCATCCAACATATGGCGAATATCATCACTGTCTAACAGGTTATATATTGTTGTTTCGCCCTGCGCTAAAGCTGCAAGCAATAATGCTCGATTAGACAAGCTTTTAGAGCCAGGTAAGTTAACCGTGCCATTAACAGTAGCGATTGGTGAAAGCGTTAGCGAATCCATGATATTCCTTAAATCTTAAATGTGTCATTAAACTTGGTTCTCAAGTGGAAACTTATAATGCCAGTGTAACGCTGTCCTGCCAATCCCTTAACTTCTCAAAAATGAGTATAAATCAGGCCGTTTAGATGAAAATATAAGCAGATGACCTTATTTTTGTCATCACTTCAGTATTTTTGTTAAATGCAGGTTGATCTAGCACCGGCTAAATAGGTGGGAGAGATTAAATTTCAAGCGATTTAAAAAGTAAATGTATAGGTTACAAATCCGACAACCACCAGTTCCGCCGGATTTATACAAGAAATTTAGATATTGATAAAAATAATAATAAAAATGGGAGAAACTAGCGTGAGTATAAATCCACTAATAATAGCCATTGGAACAACTTCACTGCCACCACTCTTTTGAATAATAGGTAATGTAAAATCCATTGACGTTGCACCGCCGATTCCTACTCCACAATATGGATACTTCTTTATTAGTAGTGGAATAAGTAAAATAGCGATGAGCTCTCGTGCTAAGTCAGCGATAAAAGCAACGCCACCAAACACGGGGGAAACACCGTCACTGATTAAAATACCAGACAATGAATACCATCCAAAACCTGACGTAATAGCGAGCGCGTGATTGAGAGGAAAATCTAACACCAGACTAATAATCAATCCGGCTGCCCAAGACGTCACAATTACTATAAGAGCGATCGTAATACCGGCTTTATTGAGTAAAATCTCCCTGATGGCGATTCCACTATTTCTCAGTTGAACTCCAATGATTGCCAGTAACAACATCAACGCCCACTCACCTAATTGGTCAATGAATGATTTTTCAACGTCAAGAAACAGGCCAATGATAAAACCTAATGCAACAATACCTAATAAGGTCAGTGATTCAAGTACCAGTGGTAATTTGGCAATGTTGCTTGAAGTTTGTTGAACATCGGTGCGATTAAACTTTTTATCGAACCAAAACAACCCCGCAAGATTGGCTGTAATAGTCAAACCAGTAAACAGACCTGCATATTTCATAATCGTGGCCGCATTTGTGGCTAGGTTATCAAGCTGGCTCAGACTTATCCCCATGATGAATAAAATGAGATAGACCATATAACTGCAACTATTATTAATATGACGAAGCCACGTTTTCGACTTAACAACCATCAAATAACCTAGCACTAACGGCAGTAAAATTACTAACAATCCAAAATACATCAAAGATACCCCTCATTAAAAAAGTGGCATAGTATATACCAATTCCTGTTACCTTTTACATTTTCAATCGGCTTCTTTATACCCTTTACGACTATCCATTCTAAATACATGCATTATAAACAGAGCTAGGTATAATGCTGAGCATATTACCGATATTTTTCATGCCTCTTATTCTTAGTTCAAAAGGACACGATATGCTGCTCCACATTAGCGAACAACCAACAACTGATTTACACGTGATTGAAACCCCTGATTACGCACAATGGTTGTCAACACAATCACAGGCAACACAAACGTGGTTAACGTCAACATTATATCCAGGCAACGGCTTATCAATCATTCCATCAAGCGATGGCAATATTGCTATGGTGTTGTATGTGGTCGCTGATTTAAGCGATTACTTTGCATGTGGCGCATTACCTAAACTATTACCAAACAGTACATTTAATCTTATTGCACAAGAGAATCACCATTACGCCATTGCGTTTGGCTGGCAAGCAGGTTGTTATGACTTTGACGTGTATAAAACAAAGAAAGCTAGCCACCCGACACTTATCATCAACAATGAAGCCCTCGTTGCTGCTGCAGTACTTGATAACCAAGCACAATCGTTGGTGCGCGATCTAGTTAATACTCCAGCCGCCGACATGATGCCTGAGCATCTAGCGCAAACCGCTATTGCATTAACCAAGCAATATGGCGGTAACGTCACCCAAATTATTGGTGATGATCTACTCGCCAGCAACTACCCAACGATTCATGCGGTTGGTCGAGCGAGTGATCATAAACCCCAACTTATTGATTTATCATGGGGTGATAAAAATGCACCGTTAGTTACCTTAGTGGGTAAAGGTGTATGTTTTGACAGCGGCGGCTTAGATTTAAAACCTGCGGCCGGCATGCGTAACATGAAAAAAGATATGGGCGGTGCAGCACATGTCCTAGGTTTAGCGCAATTAATTATGGGCAGCAACTTGCCTATTCGACTTCGTGTATTAATTCCAGCGGTAGAAAACGCTGTTTCTGCAAACGCCCTGCGCCCTGGTGATGTGATAACAACGCGTGCGGGGATCACTGTTGAAATCGACAATACGGATGCAGAAGGACGTTTAGTCTTATGTGACGCTATTAGCGAAGCCATCAACGATGCCCCTGAAGTTCTTATCGATTTTGCAACCTTAACTGGCGCAATGCGTGTTGGTTTGGGCACTGAATTACCGGGATTTTTTGCCAGCAATCAACAAACTGCAGTCTCATTAATGGACTTTGGTCTTCAAAACAGCGATCCAGTGTGGCAGATGCCCCTACATGCACCTTACAAAAGTTTGTTACATAGTAATGTGGCTGACTTAAGCAACTGCGCCGCAGGCCCATTTGGTGGCGGTATTACCGCAGCATTGTATTTACAAGAGTTTACAAACGCTCATACTGACTGGTTACATTTTGATATCATGGCGTGGAACGTTCGCGCATTAAGCGGTCGCCCCGTTGGCGGTGAATCTTTTGGTATCAGAACTGTGTTTGACCATTTAAGAAATACCTTCCAAAAGTAATAAGCCTTATGAACGGCGTTTCTTTACTGATATAGAGAATGAAATGTTTGCGGCCCCGACCATGTTAACGTGGTTGGGGCCGTGATATGACTCTTATCATAATACCTAGGGTGTTGAGGTCTTATTAAAATGATTCACAGCAAAGCTAAAGAGCACTTTAATCATAAAAAACATACTTACCATTAGAAACCAAACGGGTAAGGACAAATAAATTAACAAGAAAATGCCATAGCACATTAAATTTGCGGCTAAAAACTTCTGTATTTGCATACCAGCAAATGCATTTACAACAAAAGCACCGATGATAGTATATGCCCACACAATTAACGCATCAGTTAATGGCTCAGCTAACAGCCAAGCAATGGCTAAAATATGGACATGAATTGCTATAAAGATGAGGCGGTTAGTCCCTCGTTTAGCGTAAAATTCATTGGTCCCAAAACTAAAATTGGCAATACAATCCGCCAATACATCAGCGATTAATATAAACGCCAAAATTTCTTTCCAATTTTCAAACGTTATACCTGCCACAAAGTACACAATCGAACTACCAAATAATGCAAATACTATGATGCAAATAACTTCGACAACCGATTGCTTCTCACCAAGTACCTCATAAAGGAATTCTGGGGTATTAAAATATTTCATCACTTACACTTATATCCATATCTAGCTAATTCATGTCATTTATCATAACAACTAAGTTATTCTTTAACGATTGATTTATGGGTTGTTAATCTTTTATACAATAACAATAAAACAAATTTAACAGTCACTAGCTGGCTTGAAAAATATGAATTAAATTTTGGTAGTTTATCTTCTATTTCTCGTGTTTTTCTATGATAAAAAACATGAGCCACAGCCTTTGGGGTTATGTCTAAAGGAATACACAATTGAGTAGGCATGACTGCAATTTTTAGCCCTGGTAGTATAGTGCTATATGATATAACTGGTGCATTACATTGCTGGCATATTCCTCGCTGCATGGGAAACAGAGCCTTATTTTTAGTAAAAGTAATGGCACCTCCCCCGTCGACATTTACATCCTTGGCTAGGGTAATAATATCATCGGCATATGCTTTTCCTGTACTTGCTTGACAGAAAGTACAATGGCAATAGGTTCTGAACATCGATGTCGGCTTAATGCACACTTTAACCACGCCGCAGTTGCATTCATAGTTCAATGATTGGGAAAAAATAATAACATCCTTATTAGCGAGTTTCCTTTGATAAGCTTTAAGCCAATGATTTATATTTATAATAAGTCTAATTTTAACAGGTGTAGTTGCGTTATAAAACGGTGGGACTGTTAAAGGTATATGCCGATCATATATACACGACTCTTAATCGATGAGGAATACTACCTTACAAAAATCTAATATATTTAACGCATATTTACTCATAAACTTAATATGTCCAAAGGTAAATTCATCAATTAAATGTGTCTGACTCACCGATAACCGAAGATAGCAGTAAATTAAGCTAGTCTTTATGCCATGGCTTAGGTAAAATGTGCCGCTATTTTTTGCGCGCAATGATGGAAAAATTTATGTCCAAGAAACTTTTAATTAAAACCTGGGGTTGCCAGATGAATGAATACGATTCATCTAAAATCGGCGACTTGCTTAATGACTATAACGGTTATGAATTAACCGAAGAGCCGGAAGAAGCAGACGTATTATTGCTTAACACCTGTTCAATTAGAGAAAAAGCCCAGGAAAAGGTTTTCCATCAATTAGGGCGCTGGAAGCATCTTAAAGAACTAAAGCCTGGCACTATTATAGGTGTTGGCGGTTGTGTTGCATCGCAAGAAGGCAAGGCAATTCGTGAGCGAGCTCATTTTGTTGATTTAGTGTTCGGTCCACAAACCTTACATCGTTTACCTGAAATGATTGAGCAAATCAAAAATGGTGAAAAAGCCGTTATCGATGTAAGTTTTCCTGAAATTGAAAAATTTGATCGTTTACCAGAGCCTAAAGCTGACGGTGTGACTGCCTTTGTTTCGGTGATGGAAGGCTGTAGTAAATACTGTAGCTTCTGCGTTGTTCCTTATACACGCGGTGAAGAAGTTTCACGTCCTCTTGATGATGTGCTTTATGAAATTGCTTCTCTCGCCGAACAAGGCGTGCGTGAAGTGAACATGTTAGGTCAAAATGTTAACGCGTATCGCGGTGCAACATTTGAAGGTGACATCTGTGATTTTGCCGATTTAATTCGCTTAGTGGCTTCAATTGACGGTATCGATCGCATTCGCTATACCACGAGCCACCCTGTTGAGTTTACGCAAGCACTAATTGACGTGTACGCCGATGTACCTGAGCTCGTTAATCATTTACATCTGCCGGTTCAATCAGGTTCTGATCGTATTTTGAATTTAATGAAGCGTAATCACATGGCCATTGAATTTAAGAAAACGGTGCGAGAGTTACGTAAAGTTCGCCCCAATATAGCCATGAGCAGTGATTTTATTATTGGCTTCCCGGGTGAGTCAGATCAAGACTTCCAAGACACCATGAAACTGATTGAAGATGTTAACTTTGATATGAGCTTTAGCTTCATCTATAGCGCGCGTCCAGGCACTCCAGCAGCAGATTTACCTGATGATGTCACCATGGACACTAAAAAACAGCGCTTAGCCTTGTTACAACATCGTATTAATCAACAAGCACTAGTTCATGCTCGTCATATGGTTAATACCGAGCAGCGTATTTTAGTCGAAGGACCATCGAAGAAAAATCCAATGGAGTTACGTGGCCGTACTGAGAATAACCGTGTGGTTAACTTCATGGGACCTCATACGCTTATTGGTGGTTTTGCAGACGTTAAAGTTGTTGATGTGTTTACCAATTCACTTCGAGGGGAGTTTATTCGCGCCGAAAATGAAATGGGACTGCGAGTACAAACATCACCGGCATCAATTTTAGCAAAACATAATGAATCAATTGACGAATCTGGTGTCGGAATTTATACACCCTAGTTAACTCACACCAATGATATTAACTATTAATGTCATTGGTTAAATAAAGGAATATAACACTCTTGGCTAAAAACATAATAACTGTAGATACTTATATGGAGCCTCCTACCCAAGCTAGGCTTATCAATTTATGCGGTCCATTTAATGACAACTTAAAACAAATTGAACGCCGTATGGGTGTTGAAATTCTTTATAAAGACAACTTATTTCAAGTCATTGGACGCCCTGAAGTGGCAAAACCTGTGGCTGATATGCTGCGTGACTTATACATTGAAACACAGACAGTTAAAGGCCAAGACAACGATTTAGATCCGCAAACTGTGCATTTAGCCATTGAAGAATGTCGTGCTCTGGAGCAAGGCACCGAAAATCATAGTAAAGAAATTTATATAAAAACCCGAAAAGGCATCATCAAACCCCGTAACCCTAATCAGCAAGAGTATGTGGCTAATATCATGTCACATGATATCTGTTTTGGTATCGGACCTGCTGGTACAGGAAAAACGTATTTGGCTGTCGCTTGTGCTGTTGACGCATTAGAGCGTCAACAAGTAAGAAGGATATTATTGACTCGCCCTGCTGTTGAGGCTGGCGAAAAACTCGGTTTCTTACCCGGTGATTTGAGTCAAAAAGTTGACCCTTATTTACGCCCATTATACGACGCCTTATTTGAGATGCTTGGATTTGAAAAAGTAGAACGTTTGATTGAGAAAAATATTATTGAGATTGCACCACTAGCGTATATGCGTGGGCGAACACTAAATGATGCTTTTATTATTTTAGATGAATCTCAAAATACGACGTCAGAACAGATGAAAATGTTCTTAACCCGTATTGGTTTTAATTCCAAAGCCATCATCACTGGTGATATTACGCAGGTCGATTTACCGCGTCACGTAACCAGTGGGTTACGTCAAGCCATTGAAGTATTGGGTGAAGAAGACACCATTAGTTTTAACTTTTTTCAATCTAGAGACATCGTTCGTCATCAAGTTGTAGCCCGCGTTGTAGACGCTTACCAAGCTTATGAAGACAATGAACATCGATTGAAAGCACAGGCTAGAGGTGAAGTAGATCGCCACTCCCTTATTGTAAAAGAAGATACCTAAAGCACATGATTGATTTAGATTTACAAATCGCTTGTGATGAATCCAACCTGCCTAATGAGCAGCAATTCACACAGTGGTTAAGCGCCGCACTAAACGATGTAAAGCCCGATGCTGAAGTCACAATTCGTATCGTTGAAGTACAAGAATCTCAAACATTAAATAGTGAATACCGTGGCAAAGACAAACCCACGAACGTTTTATCCTTCGAATTTGATGCGCCGCCCATGTTGGAATTAAATTTGCTTGGTGATTTGGTTATTTGTAAAGACATAATCGAACAAGAAGCTATCGAACAAGAAAAAGCACTCAATGATCACTGGGCACACATGGTCATTCACGGTGCACTTCATTTGTTAGGCATGGATCATATTGAGCCAGATCAAGCTATAGAGATGGAATCGTTAGAAAAGAAAATTTTAGCCACATTAGCGATTGACGACCCCTATCGTGACGACATATTATAATTTCAAATTTTGTAGGAAAAACAAACAACAATGAGCGAAGACAAACCTCCAAGTAGTCAAACAACTAATAAATCTTGGTTAGAACGTATCGGACAAATGTTCCAAGGCGAGCCACAAAGCCAAGAAGAATTAGTTGAATTTATTCAAGACGCGGGCGATCGAGCCTTAATCGATCAATACACCCAAGACATGATTCACGGCGTCCTTAACGTTTCTCGTAAACGTGTGAGAGACATCATGATCCCCCGCTCGCAAATGGTTGTTTTAGAAAAAAGTCATACCATTGAAAAAGCTATTGAGATTATTACTAAATCATCTCATTCACGCTTTCCGGTTATTTCAGAAGATAAAGATAATGTTGAAGGCATGCTGTTAGCCAAGGATATAATTCCTTTGACTCTTAGTAATGATATTGAGCATCAAATAATCAGCAATATTATCAGACCTTGTGTTATCGTACCTGAGAGTAAAAAAGTCGATATGCTGCTACGCGAGTTTCGTGCCAAACGTTATCATATGGCTGTTGTTGTCGATGAGTACGGCGGTGTATCTGGACTTGTTACCATCGAAGATATTTTAGAAGAAATTGTTGGTGAAATCGAAGATGAATCCGCTATTGATGAAACCATTACCGAAGACATTAAGAAAGTTGGTAAGCAAGTTTATTCCATTGCAGCGTTAACAACACTCGAAGATTTTAATCAATATTTTGATACCAAGTTTCATGAGTCTGAAGTTG
>Ga0209395_1004280_pt1 | contig 16931 bp, 11 predicted proteins | sample GOMGulsemesocosm_3_FD_184635 | JGI IMG/M metagenome (GOLD analysis project Ga0209395, IMG submission 184635) | Methane-oxidizing microbial communities from mesocosms in the Gulf of Mexico - GOM9D Gulf of Mexico (SPAdes) (version 2) | ecosystem: Environmental > Aquatic > Marine > Cold seeps... | reverse complement strand
CCAGCAGATGCTGGCGCTGGTTGCTCAGCTTGTCACAGCGGTCCACTGTTAAGTGACGAACGCCATAACATTGTTGCCTTTCCACAGATTGGCATTGGTAAAGGTGATGGTAATAATGGTGATGATGATTTTGGTCGTGAACGCGTCACAGGTGATAGCCAAGACAGATATAATTTCCGTACTCCGAGTTTATTAAACATTACAGCAACAGCACCTTACGGCCATGCTGGTACATTTGATTCACTAGAAAGAGTTGTCCATCATTATAACAACCCAAGTCGCAGTATTGATGATTATGCTGATGATAATGAATGGTGCCAATTAGCGCAATTCGAGAATGTCGCCAACTGTACAAACTTGTACCCTAACGTGCGCACTAATGGCGAACTGGCGTTAGATAAACTTGACGATGAACGTCGAGAAGGAACATCACGATTACCCAATATTAACTTAAATGATGATGAAGTCGATCAGCTAGTCGCTTTCCTCAACAGCTTAACGGATCCTTGTGTCGAAAGTCGCGACTGCCTCGCAGCTTGGATAGCGAATGACAGCACAGATAATCCAGATGACCAAGTTCTGATTGCTACAGATATAAACGGCAGTCCGTTATAACGCATTTACAGCCTGCTTAGGTGTTACTTACTTATTCTCTTGTGATTTAAAGTATACATTAACCACATAATTAGTGCTTGAGTTCACAGAGTTAACCATCATCAAGCTTAGAAAAAGCACATACGAGTAATGATATTATCCTGCAATTTAAGTTATGTTAGAGTTAAAACTAAGTGGGTATTATGAAAATACCCAGCTCAAACTTAAGGTTTATAACATGGAAAATTTCATTACTTCAGTTGTGCAAGATAATATTTTAACGCTAACAATAAATCGCCCTAAGGCACGTAACGCATTAAACCAGGCTATGTATTTGTTACTAGCTCAAGGATTAGAAACGGCGCAACAAGATGATGCCATTCATGTCGTTATGCTTAAAGGTACAGCCGATATTTTTTGCGCAGGCAATGACATGCAAGATTTTCAGGCCATGTCACAAGGTCGAGCGGATCAACATGGTGGTCGCTTTATGCGTGCATTAATCAACTGTGATAAACCAATTGTGGCAGCAGTTAATGGTTCTGCAATGGGGATCGGAGTCACAATGCTACAGTTTGTAGATTTCCTCTACTTATCTCCGACGGCAATATTTCAAACCCCCTTTGTGGCGATGGGGTTATGCCCGGAACTCGGCTCTAGCCAATTATTAGCGCAACAAATTGGCGTACGTAAAGCACGTGCCATGTTATTAGCAGGCGAACCTATGCAGGCAAATGAAGCTGTTACTTTAGGGTTTGCCAATGAAGTATGTGAGTCACCAGATAATGCGGCATTGCAAAGGTCCATGACACTTGCAAAACAGGCCCCCATAGCAATGCGCACCAGTAAAGCTATGTTGATGAGAGAATCTCGACAGCAACTATTAGATATCGTTGAGTATGAAAATAAAAGCCTGGCTTATTTAGTGACTCAACCAGAATGCCGTGAAGCGGTTAGCGCTTTTATGGAAAAGCGCCCCGCTGACTTTAGCAAATGCTAATCAACTGCCGCCATTACTGCTTTTCAAATGCGCCAACATCTGGCGCAGAACCAACGTATAACAGACTAACCCCCTGACCTGCAGACCACTGTAATGGTTTATCTAATGCTAAGGTGTTTTGTTGGTAATCTATGCTAACAATAGTAGCGGTTTGCACATTAGGATCAACTTGGTTAGTTGTTTCGAGCTGAGTAGCTGTTTCGAACTGATCGCTATTCTCAAGTTGAATCGTGTCACCAATTTCACCGTTAATATTATAACTATCATAGAAGTAATTCGCGTCTTCAATAGCCATTACAGTACCACTACCCGCATTTAGTGTTCGGGTAAGGTGGGCACCACGGTCAATCAATTTACTCGCTGAAGTTAACTGAAAATCGTAATTTAACGGGTCAATAAATTCAGGCGATAAATTTAGATTATTGGTAAATATTTCAGGGAGTTGTTGCTCAGCCTGTAATACAGAGTAGTGTTCAGGGCCGCGGCTATCATCGTCATTGAAGAAGATCCGTGCAATCGCATAACTATCCTCCTGATCATGCCCAAATATAGCATTATTAACAAACATAGCGCCTGATGAAGGCCGAGTTATGATCTGGGTTAACTGACCATCTAATTGCGCCCAGGAATTAAATCGACCATCATTATCTTCAAAATCATTGTTATAAAAGATATTGTTCTTAACTAAATTATCCTCTAATTGATGGCTTTCATTCGTCGATACGCGCATACCACCAAAATGATTTTTATAAAATACATTGTTATATATACGATTACCCGTCGTGAACTCAGCTTCATCACTGTAAGAAGCAATTTCAATTCCCGGTCCGGTGATATTGTAAAACGTGTTATTTCGGATCACCCCATTCTGAGCCGCATACTGCAGACCACCATAAGGCGCTGAAATTCCAGATGCAGGAGTATAAGCAAAAATGTTATCTTCAACTAAATTATACTTAGTCGCATTTTTTTCACTTAGGCCAAAATGCAGTTCATCCTGGCCGTATATCGGATCAAAGGCATCAAATATTTCACCTATTTTTTCTAATTCATTATAAAAATAATTACCGCGAACCACATTGTAATTCCCGCCTTTTATTGTCCATAACGAATGTCGTCCAGAAGTAATCTCATTATTTGCTATTAAATTATGATCGGAATTTAATACAAAAATATTATCATTACCACTGTGGATCTTATTGTTGATAATTTTATTATGACCACCCATTATAAATTTAATACTACCAAGGCTGCCCTGCGTTATCGCATTGGTAAAGACATTATTACTTAAGGTGATATAACTTGAGTTAACAGCGCGTCCCCAGCCATTTACTTGATCTATCGTTAACCCATCAATGGTTATATATGACTTATTCCATAAGTAAAATCCGAATTTTTCCCACGCAATATCGCTATGTTCGCCAGCGGGTAATTGACTTAATACCGCACCACTAACATCGCTAATGATCACTTCTTCATCGGCATAATTACCAAAGAAAATAGGGAGTTCCGCCGTGCCAGACTGCGCAGGAATTAAGGTGTCATGATAACTACCTTGTCTCAGCAACACCTGAGTTCCGGGCTGCACCTGCGCTGCTGCAGTAGCTAATGCCTGATAAGCACGCGCACTACCTGAGCCACAGCTTCGACTGTTAACATCATATTGACTAAGACAATCAGCGTTTAAAGCTGCATCGACATAATACGTCGAAGCATCATCGACAGGATCTATAGGTTCAGGGGCCGGTACAGGCGTTGTAGATAGTTGTTTTAATGTCATCCCAGCAAAGAAGAATGTACTATAACCACCTAACTCGCTATTAGGACGTATGCTTACATTAATATCTTGATTAAACTCAATATCAATACGGTAGAATAACCAACTACGGTTTTTAGTCAGTTCAATAATGTGACGACTCCCACCAGCGGTGACGGTAAAGCTGGCAACGTCATCTGTCCAGGCTCCCACTTTCAAATAAATAGACGCTAGCTGTGATGCACCATTCGTCAATAAGGACACATTCACGCTGTTATCCGGGTGGTATTTAAAATAAGCATAACCACTATCAATCAATACATTATTATTCATAAACTGATATTGGGTGGATGCTTTACGGTGAAGTGACCCGGCGTTAATCGTGAACTCAGGTGCAGATATCACACTACTGAACAATTCTTCATTACCAGCTACACCTTGTGAAAAAGTATAAAACTCAACATCATCCAACGCTATTACGCCTGGGGTTTGGGTAATTTCCGCACTGACAATCGGCGCGCTCTCCGGTAATTCTTCGGTAAAGTCATCTAATATGACGCCAGCTATAAAGAAGTGGCTGTAGCCCCCCATTTCGCCCATAGGTTGAATAATAACATCAATATTCTGACTAAAATTAACCGTTACTTCATAGCTTAACCAAGTATAGTTTTTAGCAAGTTCAATGATCTGAACATCATTACCTGCGCTAACTTTAATACTCGCGGCAGTCTGACTCCAAGCACCCGCTTTTAAGTAGATTTTCGCCGATTGAGCCTGCCCGCTTCCAGTGAGAGGTATAGTCACCTTATTGGCCTGATTATACGACATAGATACATAGCCACTACCGAGAGTAATACCGTCTTGGTTGAACACGTAATCAGTTGATGAACGTACTTTACTGCTACCGACACCTACCGAAAATACAGCTTCTGCGATTTCCTCAACTGCAGCATCCTGATTACCATAACTATTTTCGGCAAAGCTGCGAAACTTGCGCCCCGCTAAGTCAATAACTAATGGACGAGTAACCTGATTGACGGTTATCGACGTTTCTACAGTATTATTTTCAGGAATAATGTCTTCTGGTATCACTACGTCAGGTCCAGGAATAACATCGGGCAATACATTATCTTCTGTTTCGGTATTACCATCACAAATGATATTTGCACTAGCAAGTCCTGCACTATTAAAAGCACTAACACGATAACAACGCAAGCTACTCGCTAGAGATGAATTATCACTATAACCCACTGTATTAGTAGGTAGCACCGCAAGCAATTGATAATCTAGATCCTCTCCTAGCTTACGTTCAATACGAAAACCATCTTCGTTATCTGCATTATCAGACCAAGTAATCTGATTATCATCTAGCTGTACTAATGACGGTGCATTAGGAATAACGGCATTGTCAGCCGCCAATGTCATCACGCTAGCATTAAGACTTTGACCTTGTTTATTTGCACTATCAATCGCGCGAACTTGATACAGGTAGTTAGTATTCGCCATTAATAAACTATCAATATAGCTGTGTTGACTCGTCGCATTGACGGTGGCGACCAGCACACCGTCACGTAATACTTGGTAGTAACTAATGTGCCAATCATCCGTCGCAGCAGACCAGCTAATTGCCACTGAGGAGGCTGTTAATACTTGTACCTGAATACTGGCAGGTGTACTTGGTGGTTGCGAGTCTGTCTGTGAGGAGTCGACCTGATAATTATAAACATATGACTGGCCAGATAAGCTGGAAAATTTGGGGGTAACACGTAATTGGTAGTGACCATCAGCAAGTGGCTGATTGATATTCACATCAATAATACCAAAGCTATCACCAGTATAGATATTGGTCAGGGTATAAGGAACTTCAGAGCCATCGAGTGCAATAAATTCAACGGTTAGCTCAGTACCTTCGGTGAGTGCCCGTTGGTTACCACCTGCTAATGATTCTGGGAAAATACTGATCCGGTTAATACTGCTATATTTACGCTCTGCGTTGGGCCATACACCTCTGATCCAAGGTACAGTATCTGTGATCGCAATACCATCATCAACAAACTCAAAGTTAAGTACATAATCATCCGATTTTAGCCCTAACTCATCGTAGCAAAATGCGGTTATCTGATAATGACCAAATGGTAAATTATCAACATCTTTAAAATTGAGAGTTTCTAATAAAGTTTGGGGGTGATTTTGCCTGGCATAACCACTCCAACTGGTTGTTGCCATGTCCTGCCCATTAACCTGCACCGAAAAATGAGTATAAGTACGTCCAGTCTGCGCCCCGGCATTATCATGACAGATAAAATCCAACTCTTTTAACTGCGTTAATACACTGCCATCGACAACCGTTGAGCCTAATACTTCTGGTTTTTCGGCGGCTAATACATTGGTAGTCAGCTCAACCTCATCACTGAGCTCACCATCAGAAACCGCCACTGTAAATGTATATTGCCCAATGTCAGTTATGGTTAACTCTGGCGTGGTTAAATGCAAGCGTCTAAATTGCGGTTCGGTATTTATCTGCATAAAAGCAGGTAGATTCGTATAACTAAAAGTCAGAATATCGTTAACGTTCTGGTCTTTCGCTTCAAAATACAGCGCAGTTTGCTGCGCTAATGATTGCCCGACTTCGAGGTTAACCTCCGCCAGTTCGATCACCGGATACCCCTGCTCAATTGCAGCACTATGCTGAAATAATTTAGGCGCCCGATTCGCTAAACTCGCATTTCGATTAATAACCACATCATCATGTGTCTGCTGAAAATCATATTGGTAATTGCTCGTACCAATATACTTCACCACAGTTTGTTCGCTGTCTACTTCTACCAGTGCATAGCGACTGGACGTTTTTAACATTCCGGGTTCCAATTCGTAGACAGCGCTATATTGACCCTCAGGATCGGCAATCCAGCTTTGTGATGGCGTATGGTTATGTCCTACCAGTGTAGCGGTAACATTATATTTGGCTAATAACGTCCATAAACGGTCTCGCATTGGCCGGGTGTTATCCGCACCATTATTATTTGGTAATTGATTGGAATCTAAGCTATCCCCGCGATGGCGTGCCCCAGGTGGAGGAAAAGCACCTTCGTGGAAAAAAATAAATTTATGTTGGGCAGTGGTATAGCTCAGCGTCTCTTCTAACCAAGTAAGCAGCTCTTCGCTAACATGTGCGATTGGAGTGTAATCAGGGGAAAATCTGTCTTGGCCTAATGCACTGTCGCGATAATAGCCATTTAGCATCACAAAATGGCTATTTTTATAATCAAATGAATAACTCAACCCTTCGTCTGTCGCGCCATTGTCATAACGATCAAACGGTCCTTCACGGTAACCTGTCATGCCAGGTAAAGCATAAGGAATACGAGGAGCTAAAAAGTTAACTGCGTGATCAACCGAATCGGGATTTTCAATATCATGATTACCTAGACCAATAAAAAACGGCATCATGGTATTAATATCATCGCTAAGATATTTATTGGACATCGCCGTTAGAATGGCTTGATTATAACGACGCTGAAATTCAGCTAGTGGGTAAAAACCATTATCTGGAATAGAGAAAATTAACTCTAAATTATCACTACGGGCAAATGCATCAGCAATCGCCATTGGACCATTTGCAGAATCAGGGGCATTGTCATCCCCCATAAACATAAAGCTGAAATTACTCTGTTCCTGAGTATAAGCTTTGTCCATCAAGGTAAATGACAACTGACTCAACTCTGTTTGGCCGTTAAACTCAATTTTGTATTTTAGTACTGATATTGGCTCACGCGCCGGCATATCAAAAATAGTCTCAGTACTTGGATACAAACGTTGCCATTGCTCATTCTGCCATACCGAAATCTGACTACTACCCGGATTAGTTTCAGAAAGTGTTAATTGCACACGGTTATAGCCAGTCACGACAGGCAATGCAATTTCTGCTGATACAACTTCACCGTGATAAAATGTCCCAGCATAACTATCCTTTACATAATCATCTGATAACGGACGAGTAAAAACCTTAAAATCAGTGATACTACCGGTAAAATCATACTTAGACCCAGCGGCACTAGCTATGTATAAATCTAACGCATATGTCATATTACTAAATGGACCGGAATCCACGAGACTTGTTGATGCCTCCAACTGACCATTCAAATAAACCCGGATAGTTTGACTGTAAGGATCATAAACTCCGGCTACATGAGCCCACTGTTCTGGCTGAATCGCGGTACGACCAATAACGCTGGCACCATTGCCTTGATCAGAATTGTATTGAAAAGCAATTTTATCATCGCTTAAATATAACCAGTTAGATAAAGCGTGGTACGGCCCCGAAGCCGCGATCGATTGCAGACCAGAGAGTGAACTTGGTTTTATCCACGCCGAATAGGAGTAACCACGTTGCCGAACTTGCAGTAAATTCAAACCAGACAGAGGTGAATAAATATAACTGTGTGCGCTTGTATCGATATTATCATTACTAAAATACAACGCCGTTTTTGTCACATCTTGACCATTAACAACCGATACATCGCCATACACTTGGCCGTTATTGCGTGCGAAGATTTGGTTATGAGTAAGGAGTTGGCTTGGACCGCCTTCAATGTAGCGCTGCTCATAGGTAGCAGCGAAAGGCATATCAATAATTAAATCACTGTCCCTGCGTTCAAACTCAAGTTGGCTTAATTCGATATTAAGCTCAGGTTGCAGTGAACCAGCATCAGTCAGTAGCACATGATCTGATTGCGCTGAGTCAATTACATCCTTAAGATTAACGACAACCTCATAATCAGCGTTATCTGCTGTAGACTCAACACTAAGGGCTTGGGCGTTATTTGATGAGACTGTCATCAACAATATGAACATGCCTAACATACTCATTATTATTGTTGCAGGTATTCGGTTTGTTAACTGTAATGATTTAGCTGTGCTGCAAACGGCCATATTGATCATATCCTTCATCGATTCAGATTATTACAATCGGTATAAAGCTCAATGTAGTGACCATTTATTTGCTGGCAATTTTAAACCAATTTATTGCAAAACATCTAAGGGTTACGAACATTGCTAGATATCACAAGGTCGAGCCCTAACTAAAAGGTAATAGATTGATTTATAATGCTTACAGGATTTATTAGAAATTGCTATCGCGTTTGCATATTGTGGAGTCAATTCTGCGAACACACTATATAAGCTGATGAATATACAGAAAATCATCAGCAAGCATCACTTTTATTCAGAGCCGCTAACAAAAATAAATTACAATATTCATTTATTTATCTGCTTCACAGTGTGGCTGATTAATCTGGCAATATATAAGTACTTAAACTAACTAGAGTTGCCACAAACATAAGCACCAATCCTTGGGAGGTGCTAGCTATATTGCTTTAAAATCATCTGCACTGCAGTATCAGTTATTAAAGCTATTTTAGCTTCATCGGGAAACGCTTCGCCCTGAACTATTTGTGGCCAAAAACAAAAACCTTTAATCACAGAAATAAACTGCATAACGACTAATTCTGGGTGGCTAGTAGTTAGTGCTCCATCTGCAATCGCGGCATTAAACCAAGCCGTTAGTGGTGATTCTTGTTCATTAAAGCTGGCTAAAGCGTCTTGAATTAATTCAGGTGAATGGATTGCTTCCGCAATAATAACCCTAGCCATTGCGATAAAGCTTTCGTTTTGTAATTGGGCAATTTCATATTTAGCTAACAAGGTTAATTGCTCAGCTAAATCTTGCTTTGCGTTATATTTCACATGGTCAAAATTACACAGTAGATTCATCATTTTTAGCATAATGGCACTGAATAGCATTTCTTTACTGACAAAATGATTGTAAACAGTGCGCTTAGAGACCTCTGCACGTTTAGCAATATCGTCCATACTTGTTGCTTTAAAGCCCTTAGCTTGAAACTCCAGCATAGCTGAATCGAGTACAGCGGCCCGTTTCAGTTCTGAACGTGACATATTTTTTTCTTTCATTTCAGCTTCTTAAATAATTTTCAAATCGATGACACTGATTATTTTACACTGATGAGTTTACTTTTCAAAACAAATAAGTAAACTACACCGTATAGTTTACTTATTACCATCAAAATTATGACGAAATTGACAGCGTTTATTCTACTCACGTTAACCGGAGGCATTATGTCTACAGCGACAGCATCAACTACAAGTTCAGAATTCCAATTGAACCCTGCGCATCATAATTCCAAAGGTGGTTTTTTAAATACCGCACCGAATTTTAAAGCAGATACACCGATCTTACCGTTACTAGTTCGTTATATCCGTGAGGAACGTGCAGATGCCGAACCGATAAACCCGATCCCGCTGTCACCATTAACAACCACGCAACTAGAGCAGCTGCCATTATCGAGCGATAGCTTGATCCGCCTTGGTCATTCTAGTATTTACTTACAAGTTTCTGGACAGCGTTGGTTAATCGACCCAGTATTTAGTGAGCGTGCTTCACCTGTTAGTTTTGCAGGACCAAAACGATTTCATCAACCGCCCATTAGTTTGGCGCAATTACCAAAAATTGATGGTGTGATGATATCTCACGATCATTATGATCATCTTGATAAAGCGTCGATTAAATACTTAGCTGAAAACGTAAAAAACTTTGTCGTACCGCTGGGCGTAAGTGCGCACTTGCAAGATTGGGGCGTTAAAGCTGAACGTATTCATAGTTTAGATTGGTGGCAATCCATTACTATTGATGATGTAACCATAACCGCGACACCAACGCAGCACTTTTCTGGACGTGGACTGTTTGATAAAAACGAAACGTTGTGGGCGTCTTACGTCATTGAATCCAGTAACAGTAAATTATTCTTTAGTGGTGACTCTGGTTATTTCGCTGGATTTAAAGAAATTGGCGATCGCTTCGGTCCCTTTGATATCACCATGGTTGAAACGGGAGCTTACGATAAAGATTGGGCAACTATACACATGACACCGGATGAGAGCTTACAAGCCCATAAAGATTTACGTGGTAAACAAATGATGCCAATTCATAACGGGACTTTTGATTTAGCATTCCACAGTTGGTATGAACCATTAGAGCGTATATCAGCATTAGCACAAGCAGCTGACATACCACTTGTCACGCCAATTATGGGGCAAATTGTTAACGTGAATGATATTGCTGACACGCCATCATGGTGGACATCACTGTATAATGGCAACCGTTTCTAACAATCGGTTTTAAAGGCCTGAACTGCTTCTAACAGATCATGTTCAGGTCACTTATTCCGTGTTACGTTCAACAACATCACAACGGATCACAGACTGATCTTCGACAAGTCCCGTTATCTGCTGGCGGCTTGCTAGATAGTGCTCGGTTAACTTATGCTCAGCTAAAGCAGCTTTATCAGCATATATTTCGTATAAATAAAAACAATGATCATCAGCTTGGCATTCGAGCACATCAAATACAAAACACCCAGCTTCATTATTCACTGACGCTTTTGCATTTTCTTTCATCACAGCTAAGTACTGATCTCTACAACCTTTTTTAACTAGATTTTTCACTATAATACAAAACATAACAATCCTTCGTGTTGAGTTAATTGAGGACTTATCACATCATGTATTCGTGTTCATTGCAAATATTGTATACAATATACCAGCAAAGTTAATACAAAAGGATGTAACTATGATAGCAAGACCAAAAGCATTTAATGGATTAAGACACCTGGCATTATCAGTTTATGAGTTTGAAGAGTGCCTTACTTTTTATACCCAAGTAATGGGGATGAAGGTATTACGCAAAGCTAATGAAAATTTAGTTTATCTTACTTGCGGCAATGACAACTTATCATTAGGCAGAGCGAAACAGAAAGTTGCGGTTCCAGCGCAGACGCTTGATCATTTCGGTTTTGTTGTTGACAGTAAGGAGGAGTTACAACAATGGTTTGAGTATATGCAGTCTATTGATGTGCCGCTATTAGATGAACCCCATGATCACAGCGATGGGGCACGTAGCTTTCATTGCCAAGACCCTGCAGGTAATGTTGTGCAACCTTTGTATCATCCCGCTGTTTCAGGGCAGCAATTTAGCTAACTATCCTCTTGGGCTGGCAAAATGATGGCATCATTGTATAGCTGCAACCGTTTTTAATAACCAAGCTTTGAATGCCTGAACTTTTTCTAACGCGTCATGCTCTGGTCGCCAGACAATATAATAAGCCAACTCGGTACTACCATTATGTGTCGGGAATGGTTTAACTAATCGTCCACAGGCAAGATCATCTTTGACTAAGACACTGCGACCTAATGCTATGCCCTGCCCAGCCACCGCTGCTTGAATCACCGATGCCGAGTTATTAATTTTCAAGCCTTTATTGGTTTCAACATTATCAACGCCCTGTTCGCTTAACCAACTAGACCAAGTCGGAAACCCCGAACTTACTGGCATAGAATGATCATGTAATAATGGGAAGTCCACTAAATCTGTCGGTAACTCTAACCCCTGTTTGATTAGATCAGGCGAGCACACAGGGAAGATATCTTCCCGCATCAACAATGTTTGCGACAACCCCGGCCAATTGCCTTTGCCATAACGTACACCTATATCAATGTCTTCAGAAAAGTAGTCTACAGAACGGGAATTGGTATTTAAGCGCAGATCATAATCTGGATAGTTAAGCTGAAAATCGTCTATGTGCATTAATAGCCATTTAGCTGCAAACGCAGGGCTTACAGAGACCGTAATGGCATTATTTATAATTGGTTTTTGCAATAATGCTAAACCTTGAGAAATATGCTCTAAACCAAGACTTATTTCAGCCAATGCAAGCTTAGCCTGCGCCGTCAATGTTAGGCGTGAAGCTCCGCTGCTTGCACGGATAAACAAGGTAACGTCTAACCACTCTTCCAATAAACGTACTTGCTGGCCGATTGCGGCGGGTGTGACATTTAGCTCTTTTGCTGCCAAAGAAAAACTAAGGTGTCTAGCAGATGCTTCAAAAGCACGAACTGCATTTAAATGGGCTATATTTTGCATTTACAACGCTCCCTCACGCCAACTATCACTAAAGAAAAACTATATCGACAGTATAGAAGTAGTGCTTTGTCATATGCAAAGAATAAAACCATAATTACAACATATAGACACTTAATCTGTGGAATAACAATATGAACATTAATAGCGACCTAACCCAAGCTGCGAAGGTATTCTTTGATGAATCGACTTGGGTACCCTCTCCACTTAAAGGTGTATCTCGTAAAATGTTAGAGCGTGATGGCGCTGAATTTGCTGCTACGCCAACAACACTGGTTATCTATGATGCAGACAGCTATTTCACTAACCATATACATACTGGCGGTGAGGAATTCTTGGTATTAGAAGGTGTGTTTGCAGACGAGCATGGTGACTATCCTGTTGGCACCTATAAGCGTAACCCTGTCGGTACTGAGCACGCACCGATAGTCAAAGACGGCTGCATGATCATCGTTAAGCTGGGACAGTTCCAAGACGGAGACGGCCAAAATGTGGAAATCAACACTGCTAACCAAGCCTTTATCCAAGATGAAAGCCGTACTGCAGTGCAATATCAATTATTGCATTCTTTCAAACAAGAAACGGTTCGTTTAGAACGTTGGGCAGCTAACTCAACTATCAATCTAGATAATTTTGGTGGCATTGAGGCACTGGTGGTTAGTGGTGAGTTTCATCATCAAGGCGACGTGTATCGCAAATTTGATTGGTTGCGTCTGCCTATTGGTGAAGCGTTAAACGTCAGTACGACCTCTGATGATTGCACTGTTTGGATCAAAACAGGTCATCACACTTACCGTTTATAAAAAGTCGATTATAAGAAGTGCCTCTAACCAGCACTTATTAAGCTAACTTGGATACTTAAAAATATGAAAACAGAATTTGTCATTATCGGTGGTGGATTAAGCGGGTTGTATACGGCTTATTTATTACAACAACTTGGTAAAAACTATATTTTACTCGAAGGTCGAGCGCGACTAGGTGGCCGAATATATACCGAAGACCAGTTTGATATGGGCCCTTCTTGGTTTTGGCCTGATATGCACCCACGTATTACCAAGTTGATTAATGAACTACATTTACCGGTATTCCCACAGCATGATAAAGGCGCGTTCTTGTTTGATAAATACGAGAACCAACCACCGCTACGTTATGAATCGGGTTATGTCGGTTCGCCACAGTCAATGCGTGTTGCTGGTGGTATGCAAATGGTTGTTGATGGCATTACAGCCAAGTTAATCAGTGAACGTATTATCTGTAACGCTAAGGTCTGTCATGTAGCGCATGATGAAATAGAAACAAATACCACAACAGGCCAAGATAGTTATTCTATTATTACCGCTGAAATAGACGGAGAGCCACAAACGATTCAAGCTCGTCAGGTTATCTTTGCAATGCCATTACGCTTACTTGCCAGCAGTATTACATTCACGCCAGCACTACCACTGAAAGTACAGAAAAAGTTCGCGACGACAGCGACATGGATGGCAGCACACGCTAAGTTTTTTACCGTCTACGAAACACCATTTTGGCGTAAAACAGGTCTGTCCGGCTCAGCCAGTAGCCAAGTGGGTCCATTAGCTGAAATACATGATGCCACTACCTTTGATTGGACTATTGACGATAGCAATACCGTTGATGCCGATAGTAATAACGCCAGTGCCGGGGCGCTATTTGGTTTTGTAGGCATTGATGCACACACTCGTCAATCAGCAGGCAATGAGCTAATTAAATCGTTAGCAGTGAAGCAGCTTGTACGTATTTATGGTGAACAAGCCGCTCAACCTATTGATGTGAAGTTAGTCGACTGGAGCCAAGAAACCATGACTGCGACGGAGGCAGATAAAAATGCACCCAATGCTCACCCGCATTATGGTTTACGTGATGTGCAATCAGCGCTAGCGCCTGTTTATCAACAAGGTTGGTACTTTGCAGGCACAGAAGCGGCTGAAGAAAATGGCGGTTACATTGAAGGCGCACTAGAGGCTGCAGAAGCAGCCATCACTTTAAGCGTTAGTAAATAGCGCTCTAGACATATAAACAAATTGGCTATCACTGTCATCAATAACAAAGCCAAAACGAGCATACAACTCACCGACTCGATTACCTTGTAGATGACTTAACTTACAGGGTAATTGCTTCTCTTCGGCAAGTATAATAAGCTGTTTTAATACCTTGCTACCAAGGCCTTTTCCTTGATGTTCTGGTAATAAGAAAAAGCGACAAAAGTGAATGTGGTCAGCATTTATTTCAATCTTATAACTACCAACAGCGATACCATCAATACATATCAGCATAGGTTTACCAGCCGCCCACTCCTCTACATGCATCTGTTGCTGTATGGCTTCATTCCAACCAAAAGTGGCTTTAATCGGTCCATATTCCGCGGACTTTTTTAAGGTAAACGCGAAATCATAGTCTTGCTCAGTAGCAAGTCTGTATTCAAGGTTCATAGGTTAACCATTAACGGCATAAATTATTACGCCCTTTCGCCTTGCTGCGATAAAGCGCGTCATCGGCCAAGCGTAATAGCATAGAGTAATCAACATCATCAGCAGCTTTTAAGGTCGCAACGCCCATACTGCAGGTAACATAATCAGAGCAACTTGAGTAAGCATGTAAAATATGCAATTTCTCAATCGAAGTAATTAAGTTTTCCATAAACAAGACAGCCTCTTGCTCAGTACAGTCCACCATTATAATAGCGAACTCTTCACCACCATAGCGCGCCACCGTATCAGAGGCGCGTTGGACCTTAATGTTTAAACAATCAGCGACCTTTTTAATCGCTTCATCACCCGCTTGGTGACCATAGTTATCGTTATATAATTTAAAATAATCAATATCGAGCATCGCCAATGATACCGTATTAGCGGTACGTAAAGCGCGTTTCCATTCTTTTTCAAGTTGATCATCAAAGTGACGTCGATTGGCAAGTCCTGTTAACCCATCTGTTCGCGCTTGCTTCTCTAATTTTGATTCAAACGAACGCTCAACAACTCTCACCGCAAACGTACCTATCGCAATAATGATAAGCAGCGCAGGAATAATCACTGCACCTATCGCCATCATCACTTTTTCTGTTTTTTTATCAAGTACAGCAACATCTAGATGGATCCACAATGTTGCGCCAATATCAGATAATGGGTACTGATAAACAGCTTCCATATAACCGTCACCGGTATACTTAACGACATTACGAGAAGGCTGGCTTTCTGCACTAAAATTATTATCAATATCTGCTGTTGTCAGCGAAATATTTACATAAGATTGTCGTAAAGCAGCTAATGTTTCTTCCTTACGTTGATAGTTGATATCGATGACGTTACCCACATAAGTAATCTCAGGATGCGCAATCACTTCGCCGTTTTCATCAACTAAACAAACATAATTACTCGGATCATAACTACTTCCTTGGAAAATAGATTGGAACTGTTTCACCACATCTTCAGGTGCAGCACCTTGGCGAATACTCGAATCAGCAAATGCTTCAAATTTTAACGCTTGCTGTTCGTTCTGTTCCATCGCTACATCGAAAAGTGCATTCCATACAAGATCATAGGTAATCGGAATAGCTATAGCAACGACACCAGAAATGACCAATGCTAGCGCAATAAATGTAGCGACAACTGCTTGTTTGGCATTATTTATCGAGTACTTAAACGGTTTAATCAAAATAACTGACCTAATAATAACTAAATTCATACTTAATATATTTTCGGATACTAGCAAATGCTGTCAGCTATAACTACGATTTAAACTCATAAGTAAGACATATTATTCAATATGTTAGATAGAACACGCTGCCACTAAATTACTATAAACCTTAATAAATTACATAATGAATAAATAAAATTATAGATAATAAAGTAAACCACAGCGAACCCGTTATTTCATAACTACAATTAATACAAGGCCTTAAATTGATAGGTGATAATAGCAATGCTGATATCTATTTGTATGTGTACATATCAAAGAAATCATGTTGTCGATACCCTCAAGAGTATTGCCGCTTTACGATTACCTGAACACGTCACCCTTGAAGTGATCGTCGTTGATAATGATGAGCACGGTTATGCGGAGATGCTGGTAAAAGGCCAAGCGAATGTCATGGATATACCGGTATATTATCGCCAAGAAGCAGCAAAAAATATTGCATTGGCACGTAACTGTTCCATGGATAATACCAAAGGTGAATGGGTGGCATTTATTGATGATGATGAAGTCGCCGACCCGTACTGGTTAGCACAGCTGTTATCAACCGCGCAAACTTTTCAAGCAGATGCTGTATTCGGCCGAGTCAAATCAACCTACCCTAGCCATACCCCGCAGTGGATCATTGATTCAGGTGTATTTGAACGACCAGCTGTAAGTAACGGACAAGAAGTCACCAGTGGAGCGACCAATTCAACATTAGTCAGTCAAGCTGCAATTAAAAAATATCGACTCAGATTTGATTCTGATTATGGCTTAACCGGTGGTGAGGATGCCGACTTTTTTTATCGGTTATACCAATATGGCGGTAAACTTGTTTGCTCAAATGAAGCCTATGTCTGTGAAGAAGTGGCAAGTAACCGATTGAACATTAACTA
>Ga0209395_1004279_pt1 | contig 16932 bp, 13 predicted proteins | sample GOMGulsemesocosm_3_FD_184635 | JGI IMG/M metagenome (GOLD analysis project Ga0209395, IMG submission 184635) | Methane-oxidizing microbial communities from mesocosms in the Gulf of Mexico - GOM9D Gulf of Mexico (SPAdes) (version 2) | ecosystem: Environmental > Aquatic > Marine > Cold seeps... | reverse complement strand
CTGACACTACAGCAATCAGTTGAAGCGCTATTAGCCTCTCCTACTGAGAAAAACTTAGACAACGCTAAAGAAGCTTACAAATTAGCACGTATTCCTTACCAACAGTCTGAAATCATGCGTTGGGATACAGATATCACTATTCAAGCTGGTTTAGAGAAAGACGGCGGTTTAGTAAGTGTTGACGAATGGGAAGGTCAAGTGAATGCATGGCCTTTAGACGAACAAGCAATTGATTACGTTCAAGGTAATGCAAATGCAGGTATCATCAATCAAAAAGATGGCCAAGTTATAACAGCGCAGTACTTAATCGACCAAAACGGTGTTGGCGGTGAAGCAAATGTAACAACGGGTTACCATGCGATTGAATTCCTTTTATGGGGCCAAGATTTAAATGGCACTAAAGCTGGTGCGGGTGAGCGTAGCGTCAATGATTTCCAAACAGATGCGAGCGGTAAATGTAGCGCATCTAATTGTGATCGTCGCCGTGATTACTTAAATGTATCAACGCAACTGTTAGTGGATGATCTAACAGCAATGACAGCGGAATGGACTGAGCAAGCAGTAGCAACAAAAGGTACATTAGCGAACAACTTCAATACATCAAATGACGGTATTCGTTACATCCTGTTTGCAATGAAAGCGATGGCAACGGATGAATTAGCTGCAGCGCGTATGAACGAAGGTTTAGAAGGTGTGGATCCTGAGCAAGAGCATGACTGTTTCAGTGATTTGAGCCACGTTGCTATTTATTACAACCTACAAAGTGTACGTAATGCATTTTACGGACACTACAACAAAGTAGATGGTTCAGTAGTCTCAGGTGCAAGTGTGTCTGATTTAATCAAACAAAAAAGCCCAGCATTATATGAACAGTTTGATAATGCTCTTAATAGCATCGAAGCAAACATGAAAGTAGTTTACGACGCAGGTGAGCAAGCTAACCCAATTCGTTTCGACCAAATCATTGGTCAAGATGAAAATGCAGTTGAGAAAAAAGCAGCATTAGCAGCCGTTTACGAACTAGTTGGATTAAGCGCAGCCTTCACTTCCGTTGAAGAGTTATTATCAATTCAAGCATTAACGCTTGATGGTAGCGGCGATTAATTAACACTCGCTAAAAAAACACTTTTTTAAGACAACCCGCGGGTTGTCTTTTTCACGTTATAAGACAAGATAAAATGAATAAATTACTATTTCCATTGCTTACCTTTTTTACAATTAATGTCTTTGCGGCAGAGGTAGACAAGCTACAACATTTATCAGCGGGTGAAACCTCGGTAAAATCAGCACACGCTTCCGCTTTTTCTGCACATTCAGCGAATATGACGGATGGCAAAAGCATTTTAAAGTTCCACGGTGGTAACAAGTTTTTTGAAGAGCCTTGGGCACAAAGTGTGGGCTCTGTGAGTTCACAGGATGGTTTAGGGCCACTGTTTAATAATAACGCCTGTCAAGATTGTCATATTCGTGATGGACGTGGCCATGCCTCGGCAGCGGCAATGGGAGAACGTGGTACTGACTTTAATAGCATGTTATTACGTGCTTCAAAAAGCGCGATAACAGCACAGCAAAAAGAAGCGATTAATCAATCGTTAATGGCGAATGTGCCAGATACTTGTATCGGTGGACAACTCCAGCATCAAGCTAACTTTGGTATTAGCAAAGAAGCAAAGCAAGCGCTGAGTTATGAATACCAAACGATACAATTTAGTGATGGTGAACAACTTGAGTTACGTAAACCAATTTGGTTTGTGAAAGCCAATGGTTGTGAGATAAATGATGATACGGTTTTATCTGCACGTGTTGCTCCGCCTATGATTGGTTTAGGCTTATTAGCCTTGATTGATAAACAGCAAATTATTGATCAACAAGATATTAACGATGCAAATAAAAATGGTATTTCCGGCCGTGCTAACTTTGTTTGGTCAGTAGCTGATAATGCAGTGGAGTTAGGGCGTTTTGGCTGGAAAGCGGGGCAACCGACTATTCGTCAACAAACAGCAGGTGCATTTTTAGGCGATATGGGATTAACCACTGATTTCTTTACTACTGAAAACTGTATGCCACAGCAAAAAGATTGTTTAACTGCACCAAGTGGTAATGGTGATATGGCGGGTAAATATAACTATGAAGTATCTACTAAGGTACTTAATAAAGTGGCATTTTACTCTAGCCATTTATCGGTACCGCAGCGCCGTAACGCCTATGCTAAAAATGTATTAGCCGGTAAAAAAGTGTTTAATGAAATAGGTTGTCAGCAATGTCATAGCGAAAGTTATACAACACAACAATCGGCTGAATTCCCTGAGTTATCAGCTCAAAAAATCTACCCATACACTGATATGTTATTGCATGATATGGGCCTTGAATTAACCGACTTTGATAAAAATAGTCAGTTTGTAAAAGGGGATATTCAAGTTGAATTTTTAGCGCAGGCAAATGAATGGCGTACTGCACCGCTATGGGGATTAGGTTTGGCACAAACCGTTGATCCACAAGCAACGTTTTTACACGATGGTCGTGCACGCACAATTATGGAAGCGGTTTTATGGCACGGTGGTGAAGCTTTGCCACATCAACAAGCCGTATTATCGCTCACTAAAACCGATCGTGAAAATCTCATCGCGTTTTTAGAAGACCTATAGTTTCCTATCTTTTTAGTTATCCAATATAAAGCACCCGTTGCTTATATATTGGATAACTTATTTGTTCTCTCTATTTCCTCCTCTTACGATTTTTATATCATACTGATGTGAATAGCTACATTGCCAAAATTCACTATTCACTCATCTTAAGCACTTCATTTTTACAGCTCATGAGTCAAAAATAGAAAACCTGTTTAGGCAAAAACCAGTCCTTTGTAAGTGATAAAATAGATACCTGTCAATAGGTTGTATAGTCTCTACCTCCATTGAAATAGTGCATAAAATACCTTGTATGATCCAAATCAAAAACAGTTAAAACTTAATGTAAATTATTCGTATTAGCGGTTGAGTATTTTAAAAACAGGGTTAAAATGCGAATCATTATCGTTTTCAGTCATTGAAGACAGTTACAAAACCTAAGGATCTATTGTGAAAAAAACAGTTATCTGCGCAGCAATCTCTGCAGCACTATTCTCGCAAGCAACATTGGCAGCAACGGTTAAAGTGGTAGACAAAACTCATGCACCAGCGGCAAGCTTTTTAGCTTACACTGAGTTTGAATTGTCAGGAGAACCACTAGCAGAAGCGTTAGGTCTTGACCTTGATGTATTAGATCCAAACCTGGTAGATCAACCAACTGCATTTGATTACGCAGCCGGTATTGAAAGCTACGAGTATTCAGAAGAAGCGATGTATGCGCTGAACTACCAATCTACAATGGGCCCTCATTTAGTAAATGGTCCAACGAATACAAAACGTGGCGGTCAAATGGCTGATCTGGGTGCGCGTTTTGTTGAAATGGCACAAGCAGTTGGTTTCCCTGCAACTGAAATCCCACAAAATATGTACCCAATCTCAGTGCCTTACATCTCAGGCTCTCCAGAGCTTGCACAAGCTGCAAATATCACTAGCGTAAACGGTGATGAAGTTGAAGTGATTGATGCTAACGGTAAAGCTGCAACAGTAACAACGATCGTGCCTGCATATTTCCGAGACTACAAATCATTAGCATGGAACAGCGACTCATTTGATAAAACACTAAACCCAGCAACGATTGGGGCAATCTTCTTAAAAGAAGTGATGTGGTCACAGGATTTCTTAGGTGGCATGCACATTACTGAATCAGATGAAGAAGTAGAAGCAACATCTTCAACAATGGACCAAGATGGTAAACATTCTTTAGGTGTATCTGCGGCTGATGGTTTCAACGGCATGGTATTAACTGAGCTTTCAATTGATAAGTTACTTATCTTACAAGATCAATTAGGTTTTGATGGTAAAAAATTGGGCGCTAGTTTTGGTCCTGATTATAACCCGAAAAACGGTGTTGTTTACTTCCCACATAAAGTCGCGGTAACAGAAACTAAAGCGAATGGTGTTAATGCGATTAACAGTCTTAAAGTGACTGATAGCTCTTCACAACTTGAAGATATCTGGTTAACGTTATGGCCTGTTAGTGAGTTTTACGCTTACACTGACCAGCGTGTAGCGAACACGGCACAAAACGCAGCATTTACGGCTGTATTTGATGGTAAACCATTTGCAGCTGCTCCGAAACAAAATACCGATGCAAACAGTAAAAACGATGTGAAAGCAGACGATGCCTTCTCATTAGCAGGTAACATCTCAAACCTGTTATTCCAAAACATTGCCGCGTTACACTTCAATGAAAAATTTGGCACGTTTGTGACTGAGTTTAAAGATGGCAAGCAAGGCTCAGAAGTAAAAAGCTTTGATGCTGCCTACTCGATTGTTGCCCTATCGATCTTCCAACGTGCACAAGATGCATTACCTGTAGGTTACGCTTCTGCTGATGGCGGTGATGTGAACCTTAAGTCTGCACAAGGTAAACAAGCACTTAACATGATCAAAGCACAAGCTGACTTCATCGTTAAAAACTTAGTGACTAAAAATGGTCTAGTAAATGACGGTTTAACACTAGGCGGAAAAGTTGATAGCCGTACTTCTCTAGAAACACAGTTTGCAGCCATTCGTGGTTTAGTAGCTGCGTTCCTTGCAACGGGTGATGAGTCGTACAAAACAGCTGCACGTAATATCTATTTAGCTGTTGAGAAAAACCAGTTTGATAAAAATATCAACACTTGGGCAGAGCAACCTGGCAAAGCAACAACACATACGCCATACACATCTGCAGCAATCTCAGGTGGTTTACGTGAAGTTATGTTACATCTGAAAAATGAAGAGGGTGAAAACAACCCTGCACTTGAATTACAACTGTTAACTGAGCGCTATGCAGCTTGGTTTAAAACGGTAATCAATGGCGGTATGCAACTTTCTGAATGGTTAGGTGATTCAGGTGAAAACCTAGTGAAAGGTAGCGACACAGTTGATAGTGATAAAGACGGTGTTAAACAAGTTCACGCCGCTGGTGGCAAGTTCGGCACTGCAATGACCATGGCTAATGAAGCAACAGTAAAATAACTTAACGTTTGTTTGATTTGAAATAAAAAGGCAGCGAAAGCTGCCTTTATTGTTTTTAGTGTCACATGTGATAATGAGAGTTATTCGCAAAGTGTTTTTTTGCAAATAACTTTTACGGGATTGATTGATTGATGCAAGTAGGAAAAACTCAAGGCCAGAGCACACTGAAATCCGCTTGGAAGTCGCTTGCTTATCGCCATAAATGGGCTGAAACCCTGTTATATATTATGTTCTTTAGTGGATTACTCATTTGGCCAGCACTGGCTGTTACGTGGCCCGTTAAAAGTTTAATGTTAGTCATTCATATGCTGGTGGGCATTAGCCTGTTTGTGTTGGTAGTGGGATCATTTTGGCTTTCACATCGAGCTTTATTAAAAAAAAGCAAAAAAGCATTTCTGCGTCAAACCGGAACTGTTATTGAATATCTGTTAATTATCTGCTCAGTTTCAGGCATCTACCTGTTTTTCTACGGTAGCCCTGGGAATGATTTAGGGGTGTTTATTCAAGACGTTCATTTTTATAGTTCATGGTTATTAGCACCACTCGTATTTGCACATGCATTACGTTGGAGTGTTCTAAATCTAACTAACTACATTCAAAACAAAAAATAGAGTCCAATTATGTTGCCAAGTTTTTTAATTACATTTCGTGAAGGGTTAGAAGCCTTTTTAATCGTGGGTATTGCACTTGCTTACCTCACTAAGCTAAACGCACGTCATTTCCATAAATATATTTATATCGGTGTGTTTGTTGGCTTGATTTTATCGTTAGTCATTGCGGTCATTTTTCAGGTTGTCATCGACCAATTTAGCAGTGAGCTTTACCAGAATTATTTGATGGCGGGTATTTTAATATTTGCCACTATCGTATTGACTTATATGGCGATTTGGATGCAAAAGCAGGCCAAAAATCAGGTCAGCGAATTGCAAGAAAATTTAACTAACTTGGTTTCAACAGGCAATATGCTCGGTCTGGTTTTCTTGGCCGTTTTAGCGGTATTACGCGAAGGTTTTGAAACCATTCTTTTCTTTAATGCTTTGATGTATGCAGGTCTTGCAGACTTTACCACTGAGAGCGCGGTGATTGGTGGTTTACTTGGGTTAGTGCTATCAGTTGTTGTGGTTTATATGTTGCTAAAGGGCACACGCAAAGTACCGCTACGTGAGTTTTTCCGCTGGACAAGTCTACTGATTATCATCATCGCAGCAGGTTTATTATCATCAGCAATGAACATGTTACAAGCCGCGCACCTTATCCCTATCTTCTATCCAGAAGTCTTTGATATTTCACATATATTGGATGATCGCGGTGTGTTTGGCACCTTCCTGCGTGCGTTATTTGGTTACAACTCGTCACCGGGGGCATTGCAGTTAACCACATGGCTTGTGTATATCAGTAGTGCAATCTATCTATGGAATAAAAGTTACCAATTGCCAACAAAACAAAAACAAATTAACAGTACGGAGCAAGCAGTTTAATGGAAAAGAATGTTGTTATTTTAGGTGCTGGCCCTGCAGGGTTAATGGCAGCTTGGCCGTTAATGAAAGCGGGTTATCAGGTGACGATTTTAGACCGAGATAATAAAGTGGGTGGTATGTGTGCGACACAAACATTCCAAGGCGAACAAGGAGAATACCGCTTTGATTACGGTGGTCATCGCTTTATTACTAAAAACCCTGAGCTACTTGAGTTTATTGATGAACTAATGGGTGATGACCTGCTATTTTCACAAAGAAAAAGTGTGATTCGTTACCGTGGGCGTATCTATTCATATCCATTAGCTGCAAAAGATTTATTAAAAAACGCACCATTTACACTGCTCTTTGGTGCGGGTATTGATCTACTTAAACAGTTGTTTAAGCGTAAACCTAGCGATCGAAGCCAGGTCAGTTTTCAAGAGTGGATTGAAAGCCGTTTTGGGAAAACTCTATACAAACATTTTTTTGAAGGTTATACCGCGAAACTATGGGGCATAGATCCCAAGAAACTATCGGGAGATTGGGCTTCACAGCGTATTAGCCTAATGAACTTAAAAGATGTTGTGCGTCGTTTGTTACCTTCAAGAGGGGCAACACCGCGTACCTATGCAAAACAATACCGTTACCCCAAACTTGGTTTTGGTCAGATGTACGATAAGTTAGCGGAAAAGCTCATTGAGAATGGCGTTACCATTAAACTTAATAGTGAGGTTAAAGCGTTTAAGTTTGATGAAACGGGCGGCACAAAAACAATTTCTGCAGTGGGTTATCAAACCGAGCAGGGCCTTGAGTTTATCAACTGTGACAAGCTAATTTCAACATTGCCATTAGATGGCATGTGTAAAAACACCGGTTTTGATTCGGGTTTAAGTTATCGCGCATTACGTTTCTTTAATATGCCAATGCAAACCGAGAATATCTCGGATAATACCTGGCAGTACCTTTCTGATCCGCATATTTTAGGCACACGTTTGCAAGAGCCTCGTCGTCGCTCTCCTTTTATGAGCCCAGAAGGGCACACCTCGGTGATGATTGAAATCCCTTGTAATAAAGGCGATGAAACCTGGAATATGCAAGGTGATAAGTTACAGCAGCGTATCTATCAAGACTTAAAAAGCTTAGGTGTTGATCCAAAACTTAATAGCGGTGAATACTTTACCGCGTTCACTGAGCATGCTTACCCAATGATGGATATGGGCTATCAAGCAAAGCGGGAAAACGCGATAAAACATCTTAATCAATTTGAAAATTTAATCATGACCGGCCGCCAAGGCACATTCCGTTACATCTTCACCGATACCGCGATGGAGATGGGAATGATCGCTGCACAGTCAATCATTGATGGCACCGATCGTCGTCGAGAAATTTTCGATTTCCGTAATGAAAAAACCGTTATCGAAAATCAAAGTGTTGCTTAACCACAAGATTAAATGAGGGAAGTTAAAATGAAAAAGCTAATATTGTTACCTGCTCTGTTATTTTTAATGGTGACGAATGCATCAGCATATTCATACGCCGCTGCAGGTAAAGAGCCGGTGATTGATGGTCGAGAAGCTATTTTAGTTGCGTTGGATAAAAGTGACTTTAAACAGGTGGAATCTGAATTAAACAAGTTAAATGAAGAGCTTATTTACCTTAAAAAAGAGCATGATGTTGATCTCATTCAGCCCTTTGAAAATGCTCTTAAAAATCAGGATAAACAGCAAATAGAGACCCTCATTGATGTTGCTGTGTATGAAGAGATTGTACGCCGCCTCGAGGGAGCGACAACAAACCTCAATGATTACCAAGTAGCCAAGGTTTTAGTGGTTAAAAGCAAACTGTTTTTGGATCTGCTCAAACCCAAATTAGATTCAAAATATAGTGAACAAGCGAGCCTTGCGATTAATGGATTATTAAAGTCGATTGGTAACCCGGGGGTTTTTGGTGTTGGGCAAGAGCCTGCTGATGAAAAAGCATTTACTGAGTATCAACAAAAACTGTTATCTGCACTGCAACAGTTCCAGTTATAAAACCCAATGCAACATGTCCTAAGCAGAGTAATGAATGATAAAAAGCAAACAGAGGTATTTCTGTGTTTGCTTTTTACCTTCGCTGCAATCTGTTTATTTTTGTTTTATCTCATCAGATTTAGCTGGCAAGTCAGTAGTGATGATGCATTCAATTTTTTGAATGCGCTTGAGCGTTTTAGTGTTTTAGAATTCCGTCCACATTTTCCTGGTTACCCTGCATTTATCGGGGCAATTCACCTATTTACGCTGTTATTTGAAGCTCATTTAACAGCACTGCTTGCTTATACTTCTTTCAGTTCACTAATGATAGCGCTGCTATGTGCTTATTTAGTTTTTCTTGTTACCCATAACGTTTTGTTAAGCTTGCTGGTTATTAGCTGTTGTTTGATGAATCCCTTGTTACTCGGGCTTGCTTTAAGTGGTTTGAGTGACGGACCTGCAATCATGTTGCTGTGTACTGGTTTATTATTTTGCTACAAAAAACAGCCATTTTTGATGGGCACTGCCATTGCACTTATGTTAGCAACAAGACCTTCTTATGCACCTTTAGGGCTGAGTTTTTTACTTTTTTTACCTCTTTTTGAAAACAGAATACGCGCTGCTATTTTTACACTCATACCTATTTTAGCGATAGGTCTTTTATCATTTCTTTTTTTAATTAGTAAAGATGGTGTTAGCTATTTTTCTGAAGGTATGCGCTTTACCCAAGGGCATTTTTTAATTTGGGGTAATACAACCACTGAGCAAACACAGTCGCCTATTTTTGCATGGCTCGCACACATTGTTGAATTTATGGGCTGGCCAGGCACTCTTTTATTGGTGACCACCTTGTTATTTAATCTGTTTGAGAAAGACTATTTTATTAAAGCGTTAAGCATCTTCACCTTACTCTATTTTATCTACATATTAATGGCACAAAACCCCGATAATATTCGCCATTTTGCGCCTATTTATTACCTTTTTTTAGTGCAGATTTTTGTGTTGTTAAATAGAGTAAATCATTTAATCGCTCGTTGCTTAGTGGTGGTTTTATTGTTGCTTTCTGCACTGCCTTTTTACCAACAGCAGATCATTAAACAAGATCCCACCAATCAGGCGATTAGTTATTTACAGTCACAAGCTTTATTAGACAGTGAGTTACCAAAGTTGCTCGCGACTAATTACAGTGTGGCTTGGATAACAGCACAGCTTCAGCAATTTCGAGTATTAGACAGTTATTACCCGAGTAGCGCTATAACCATCAAAAATAGAGATGCTTGGCGTTTGTCGGGCAGTCCGTTAAATAGTGATTTTTATCAGTTAGTTAAAGCCTTTTATAAACGCTTGCCGACCGAGCGTACTTTATACCTTTATCGTGTTAACAAGCTCGATTCAGCAAAGATTTAAGTTAAAATTTTGGAACAAAAAATGTTAAACAAACTACAAACCATGCTTTTAAAAACCTTTCTCTTTTTTATCGCACTGCTCATGTTAGCTTTACCTGTGCAGGCGAGTGAAAAAAGTAGCTCTATGTTATTTAATAAAGACAGAACACTTATCTACAGTGCAAACTTTGATGCCGGATCTGTCTCTATTATTGATAAACAGAACGGTAAACTTTTATCTGAAAAGACGATCGGTCGAGATATTCGTAGAATCGCATTAAGCGCAGATAATAAGTTGCTATTAGCATCAGATTATCTGGGGGATAAGCTGGTATTGTTAGATGCGAATGATCTCTCGGTTATTAATGAGGTGGCAACGGAGGCGCGTCCTTTCTCAACAATTTTTGATAAGAAAAATCAGCAATTTTATGCGGTCAGCTTTGAAAAACACAAACTGATGGTCATCAATCGTGAAGGGCAGATAACCGCTCAATTAGATATTGCACAAACTCCACGAGGGTTAGCTTTAACCGATGATGGACGTTTATTAATTACCCATGCATTAACCGGTGAACTGTCTATTTATGATGTCACGACTGCCACACCAAAATTAAACAAAGTATTACAACTGCTAGATAGCGAGGCAAATGCAACCTTATCAGTGCCGCAGGGTAAGCCACGTTTATTAGATAATATTGCCATTTCACCCGATGGATCTCAGGCGTGGTTGCCACATTTATTATGGTCTTTTGGTCATGACTTTCAATTTCAATCGACCGTTTTTCCAGCTATTTCCATCATTGATTTAACGAAGGGTAAAGAGGCCGAACTTAAGCAACAACGAAAACTGTTGTTTAAACAGATCAACATCATCGAAAGTGGTAATAACCTACGTATCGTGGCTAATCCGCATGATGCCGCATTTACTGACGATGGAAAAAAGGTCATTATCAGCACATCTGGCTCAGAAGACTTGATTGTGTTTGACCTCTCTCGCCAAGGTAAAAGCAACAAAAAACGCCATCGTCGTAAGAAGTTTCAGGGCGGTGTGAAAGCGACACAAATTTTTAGAAATATCCCCGGTGACAACCCTAAAGCTGTACTGATAAGCGGGCAAGAGCTGTACGTTCAAAAAGCGATGAGTCTAGATATCAGTGAATTTGACATCGGCAAACCCGGTCCATTTTCTAAAGTTAAATTAAAAACGGCTGAGTTTGCAGCTTTAGTGAGTGAAGATCCCGTTACCCCTCAAATGCGCTTAGGTAAAACCCTGTTTAACAGTGCCAACACCGCAGAGGGAGGTGAGTATCCCGTTGCAGGTGATTTTTGGATGAGCTGCAATTCATGTCATCTCGATGGTTTTAATTTCACTAATCGATATTTAATGCAAGATGGTAAAGACGCCAAAGACCGTTTTGAAAATGCGCTTACAGGGCATGTTGATGTGATCAAAATGGTGGTGGGAGACCCTGTTGCTGCTTACGTTGATATCATTCAGAAAACCCAAGGCGGACTCGGTGGTGACCCTCGAGATGGAAAGCCTGAATTAGTTGATCTTACCGATGTGCCTGTAGAAGTGGCTAAGCAGATGAGTGCAATACACGAGTATGTACTCGCACGGGAAAATCTCCCCTACGGTGGTACTTGGTTGCGCCTTGATGATGAGAAGCGTTATACCCATCCTGAGCAGTGGTTAAATTCAGCAGAGTGTCAGGATTGTCATACTACGATTTACGATCAATGGGCAGATTCTAACCATGGCATGAATATGGATCACCCCTATTATCGTTTCCAAGAAAATTTTGCCGCTGAGCAAGAGGGTGAAGAGTTCCGAGCTTTATGTCGTGGCTGTCATGCCCCACAAGGTGTTATCAACAATGATAAAGGCCCGCTCACTGAATATGGTGATATGTGGGAGAAAAAAGGTAAATCACTATTAGATGCAATGGGCCATGGTTTATCAGTCAGTGAACGAGGTACAGGTTGTGTATTTTGTCATCGTGTTAGCAAAGCTGAAAATGCCGGTGGTAATACCGACATGACCATTAACCTGAAAGATCGTGATGCGTATGTTTTTGAAGATTCAAAAAATTCATTGATGAAGTGGTTAGAGAAAAAACAGATAGATGCGTTTCCGCAGCCACACAAAGACTCATATTCTAATGCGGAGCTGTATCAGTCATCGCTTTATTGTGCGACTTGCCATAATGAATTCACAACGGGGCCCGGTGCGAGCATTAACGACAACTTTGGTGAGTGGATTAAGTCACCGTTTAATAACCCAGAAGACCCAAGCAAACATAAAACCTGCATCGATTGTCATATGACCCAAGACGTGACTGATTTTGATAATAAAGTGGCGGGGCAGTCGACCAATAATGGGCCAATCAAAGAAAATATGCGCTCACACCATTTTGTCGGTGGTAACTATTATTTTACCGGTATGCGTAATCCTGAACATAAAAAACTCAGTATCGATATTTTAAAAACAGCACTGACTTTAGACGTTGAAAAACAAGGAGATATTTTTACTGCCAAAGTCACCAATGTTAATTCTGGTCACGACATGCCCGGTGGCGCCCGCCGTCAGGTTTGGATTGAGTTGATTGTGACCGATGCAACGGGTGAAAGAGTCTTTGAGTCAGGGGTAATGAAAAACGGTGTCATTCCAAAAGATTCACGTCGTTTCATTAAAATTGGTGTTGATAAAGAGGGGAAATCGGTTGGATTGGCCTTCTGGCGTTATAGTAAAATTGGCCAAGATACACGCATTAAATCGGGTGAAACACGTAACGAATCGTTCCAATTACCGGCAGATTTAAACTACCCGATCAGCATATCTACGCGTGTATTGTACCAAGTGTTTGCAAAAGGGTTGACGGCGAAAGTCCGCGATGCTTTTCCTGATGAGAATATTCCAGAACCAGAGGTCATAGAACTTGAGAAGGTGCTAGTAAGTTATCCACGATAAGGTAAATAAAACTAATAGTTGCAACTTGTTTGTGACTATTAGTTGATATGTCGTATTAGCCATGTAAGATGCTATTTTTTAAGTGTTAATTATTGCACTTTTATAGTCAGGAGTATTAATCGCTATGGTAGACGGTATCAGTGGCAATAAGCTTGGGTTATTTAAGCAACCCCATTTCAGCTGTTTTGGTTTTTTGTTTTTGTTATTGTTCATTATCGTTAAGCCCGCCTTTGCCCAATCCTTAGATTCTAAAATATCTAAGATAAAACAACGTTATGGTGTCACTGTTCACTATAAGTATTCACGAGAAGATTTTTTTCCTAGTAGCTGGCTCAGAAAGCCTGCTAGTGTCTCAGGTCAAGCGATATCTCCAGCGGAAGCAAGCAGAGTTGTTAAGCAAATAGAGGGCTTTTTAAAAGAGATACCTAAGCGTGTTATCCGTTTAAATATTACTGATATCTACTTACTCAAAGAGCTCAAATTCTATGGACAATCATATAGTTTTAGCAACTCTAATAGTGGCTTATACATCAATAGCAAAGGTCGCCAGAATGGCTATAGCGATGATTATATTCTTAGAAGCCTTTACCATGCCTTTTCAAGTGTAGTGATGAGACATTACGCTTTTCCAGAAAAAAAGTGGACTGAAATTAATAAACGTCATGTTTACCTTAAAGCAGATTCATCTGTTCGTTTTCATGATGATATAAGGGAAGTGAATACAGATTTAGCTTCAAAAGGTTTTATAAGCAAGTATGCCACCATCAGTATGAAGAAGGATTTTAATACGGTGAGTGAATACCTATTTATGAATCCTGCAGAGTTAAAATCACTTGCTAGTAAACATCGTAAAATCAGAAAAAAACTCAATATCACTATCGCGTTTTATAAAGAGATATATGGTTCAAATTACCGATTTTTTTAGCAAAAAATAATCTATTCAAATAACCGTCGCTCTACGTCTCTTTGTGCTCTCAGCACAACTTAGTTTCTTCGTGGTGAACAATTCATTTTCACCCACTAGCCTGTTTCTACATATAATAGTGATCTTTATTTGCCTTTTTTGTTTTGTTTAGTTGATTGTGGGCGCTAAATGCGTAAATATGAAACGTCAAATTTGTAGTTATCAAATTAAGTGAAGGAAGCACATGAACTATGTAAATAAAAATGAACCGGAAAGCTGTTCTGACATGGAAGATATTCGTGTTGAAATTGACAGTATGGATCAAGACATTATTGCTATTTTAGGCAAACGTTTTCAAGATGTTAAAGTCGCTGCAAAGTTCAAAACGTCTGCCACTTCCGTACGTGCTGTAGAGCGTTTTAAAACGATGCTTGAGCAACGTAGAGTTTGGGCATCAAATGAAGGGTTAAGCCCCGATGCGATTGAGCAGATGTATCGGAATTTAGTCAACCATTTTATCAAAGAAGAGATGTCACATTGGAAATTAGAGTCAAGTGATAACAAAGGCAATTAACACAAGAGAGATTCGTATGAATATTGCATTTTTCGACTTTGATGGAACCATTACTAGTGCTGATACCTACAGCAAGTTTATATTTTATAGCTCATCTAAAATGCGTTTGTTACTTGGTTTGCTTTTTGTATTTCCAATTATATTTTTGTATAAAGTAGGTCTGTTATCTGCAACTAAAACACGTGCTATTTTAACTAAAATTGCGTTTTTTAATCGCAGTGAAGCTAGGGTCTTAGAAACGGCGCAAGTCTATGCCACATCAGTATTACCATCGGTTATTAGAAAAGAAGCGATGCAGAAAATAAAGTGGCACCAAGCACGAGGTGACCAAGTTGTTGTTGTCTCAGCCTCATTGGATGTTTACCTCTCTTATTGGTGTGACCTGCACGGTGTGAAATTAATTTGTAGTGAGTTACAGCGTAATGGTGCTAAATTTACTGGAAACTATGTTAATGGCGATTGTTGCGGAGACAATAAAGTTAGGTTAATACAGCGTTATTGTGATCTCTCAAAATATGAATCAGTGTTTGCTTATGGAGACACCGATGAGGACCTGCCCATGTTGAGTTTAGCAAATGTAAAGTATTATCAATGGCAAGAGGTTGTTGATTAATCAGTGTTTTGTGATAGCTTTATTGCACTCAGCAACCTCAAGTGATAGCAGGAAAATATGAAAACTTTGTAGTAAGATTCACTAATGAGTTTCACCTGCATAAAATTTTCAAAGAATAAAACCTAAATTGAAAAGTTAGACCTGGTAACGCATATCTATATCGATCATATTATTACAGCGCAGCATGTCACTCAGCGGCACATCGTTTTTATCTGCGAGAATTATTTAATGTCTCTTGCCATCATTTTGTATTAAGTAACCTTTGTGGTTAAACGGAGTTAGAAGATGAACCAATGTTACAAGGCAAGTTGTTTATGTGGCACTGTTAATTTAGCAGTGAGTGCTTTTTCCAAAAGAGCAGCCCATTGTCATTGTACTATGTGTCGAAAATTTCATGGTGCAGCGTTTGCGACGTTAGTAGGTGTATCGGATTTAAGATGGTTATCGGGAATCGAAAGCATTAAAGAATTCACTGCAAATAATGGCACCATACGTAGCTTCTGCGGTGAGTGTGGTTCAAGCCTTGGCTTTCGAGTAAAAGGGACAGATATTATAGATATTGAATTAGCAATTGCGTTGTTTGATGGACCTATCCCTGTTATTCCAGACGCACATATCTACACAAACTATAAAGCGAACTGGTGCTCATTAACTGATAATTTACAAAAATTTTCAGAAGGGCGTGAATAGAAGCTAGCATGAGCCTATGCAACCAGTTGATTTAATACATAGCGTGGCTAATTCGCTTTACGCCATATATGGACGTTGCGTATATTTACAATATGGCTTTATTATAAACAGAAAGCCCACTCGAACATATGGTTTTTCGTGAAAGAGCTATTTTCTAGCCTAGTATGTTTGCCCCCCGTTACCCCCTTTACCTCAACAATCCCTATGACTTTAGTTTTTAACCCTATTTTGTAGCGCTACTGCCACCTATACCATTAGTAAACTTCATCGTGTTTTTTGCCAAATAACAAAAATAGGGTTGAGAATTTTCTAATAAAGTTAAAGCAAGTAAACAATGGACGCCTAAAACACCAAAGGTGCTAGCCAAAATAAGCTAGTCAAAAACACAAAGTAAAGACATGTAGCTAAAAGCGTTAAATTTCTTGAAATAAGTCATGGATAAACAAGTAGTTAAGTTATTGCAAATGATAGTTATTTGCGATTGACAAGGTTTTGCCGGTAAGTATAATGCGAACGATTCTTATTCGAGCGTAATGGCGAGTTTTAATTTACTGATGGTAGTAGACATTGCCAAGCAGAAAAAAGATTCGTTTTACCTATCAACCATGCCTCGCTAGGTAAGTTCTTCTTCGCGAGTCTATTACTATTCCTATTGGAGACCTTAATGTTGTTATCATTAGCGGCGAAACTACGCGCATCCCTGTTTGTTGGATCATTATTCTTGGCACTCACTGCATCGGTGCAAGCAAAAGAAGCCGTGGTGATGGTGCAAATTGATGAATACAATGGACCTGAAGCTTATTTTCATCTTTATCTGGTGAATCCAAAAGGAAAGTTTGAGCGTACCTTGTGGGTATCTGGTCCTGAAAAAATTTGGTGGCCAGATTCAAAGCGTTGGTTTGGTTACCATAGCCGTGCACGAGAGAATGTTGACGGCATCACTGGTGCTTCTACTGCGGCGAGTGCACGCGCTGTCATGCGTGTTGAGATAGATCCAAAGTGGGTTGATGCGGGTTATAAGTTACGTGTAGAAACTTCTGTTGAGAATGCTGACAATGTACATGTTGATGCTGAGGTTGCGCTAACTAAGGGCAATCAAAGGAAAAAAATCCCCGGTACGGGTTACGTACGTTACCTTCGATACAAGCTTTAAACGGATATGTTGCGTCAGTTACACCGCTGGCCAGGGGTGATCCTAGGCCTATTATTGATTGTTCTATCAATCAGCGGCGCCATTCT
>Ga0209395_1004275_pt1 | contig 16934 bp, 15 predicted proteins | sample GOMGulsemesocosm_3_FD_184635 | JGI IMG/M metagenome (GOLD analysis project Ga0209395, IMG submission 184635) | Methane-oxidizing microbial communities from mesocosms in the Gulf of Mexico - GOM9D Gulf of Mexico (SPAdes) (version 2) | ecosystem: Environmental > Aquatic > Marine > Cold seeps... | reverse complement strand
TGTTAAGGGTTTTAGGAAAAATTAGCATGAAGGCTAATCAAAAGGAGAAGGCTGAACAATACCTAACTAAAAGTGTTGGTATAGAACCTACAGTCGCTGCTTATCAGTTATTGGGTGATGTATTAACTGAAAAAGGTGATAAAGATAAAGCCTCTGACAGTTATAGAAAAGGTCTTGAACTGGCTTCTAGTGAAGTGGTTAATAGTGTTGAGGCTATTACGGGATAAGGTGTTTTTGTTGTTAAGTAAGATGAAAAATTACCTTAATAAGTAACATAATTATAATTTTGTTGCTCAACACTTTTCAGAACACAAATTTACATGGGGTTTTTCTATTTTTAGATCAAGTAAGGCGGTAACCCACAATGCCTACTTGTTTAGGAGAACTGATTCTTTAATCAGTGGGGTTAGTAGGCCTGTTCCTTCTTTAAGCGTATATTTTCAATATAGATACACTCATTCAGTATTCTATTTCGACTTAGAATGTTTTTTTATCAAAGTATGCAAGTATTTACATTAATACCTGTATCTCTGGTTGTTGCTGCAATATGTTGCTCAGGTTCGGTTACTGATAAACTAGAAGTTACGCATTGATGACAGATTGACATTCTGGGTTTAAATGATTCATATTTGGCATAAATGTTCCGATAAATGAAGCAATGACATCTTTGAATAAATTCCGCTGTACGCTATAGCAATTATTAATTACCTCTACAAAACTCAATTTTTGTAATTGAATAAATCCACAAATTGCAGAAAAAACATGATTGTTTATCGCACCTTTACTGCGAACCTGGAACCGTTCAATATTACACACTTGTTTGATTGCACGATGATATTGCTTAATCTGTCAATGCCTATCATGTTATTCAGTAAATGCTTTATTGTCAAAAGCAAACAGCTGTTTTCTCTTCATCAGGTAGTGAGCTTATATAATGGCGAGCTTGGTCTTTAAAGGGCGTTCTAAATAATTTCACATACCCAAAACTCTTGAGCCATCTTTTGAAATTTCTAATTGCTTAACCTGAACCCACGAACCGTTTTTCAACGGAGACTAAGCGGTTACTTTCCAATGCAAAGATTAATTCGGTCTGATGGCTTCTTATCAATTTAAGGTTGCTCACCAACTGTACCAGCTATCTCCTGTTACAAAAACAGGTTCAAGCCCTCAGGGTAGCACTTCGGTTAGCATGTCTTGAAAATAGTCGTTTTTTGTCTTTCCTTCCGCCTTGTCAATCACTCGGAAATTAAGGGGTTGGTGTTTTCCTTGAATGTCTGTTTAATACAAAGTGACTAGGTTGATTCCTTTAACTGCTCTGAGATGTTTTTCTGACCAAAAATGACTGATAAGTGCCATATACTGACTATAAGGTTTATCCAGTACACTATCATGCGATATAGACATTACTTCTCCTAATCGTCGGCAACTAGCATGTTTTGACTCACTTAATAAAAAACCAATATACATGGGTAATGCACAACGAGCTGTCAATGCGTAACTTTTATAAACTTACATTTGGAATTTTTAATTTCAATTAAGTTGCTCACTTGCTGGTTTTCTAATGTTTAAAGTGTTTAAAGTTATTACACTATTACAGATCAAATACTAAATAATCAAGGTTTAAGATCAGCTGAGATATTGTTAATAGTTCCATAAGTTCTCGCACTGAAATTAACTTATAAAACTAGGTTTGCAACTGTATTTATACTGCGAATACTTTTGGAACAATTGATAGCAATGTGATTTTTATTTCTTCGTTTATTTTAGACACTTTTATTTTCTTTAAAAGCCCTTTATAGAGTGAAATAAAATTTACTTTTCTAAAAAAGTATGTTTATTTTGTGACTGAACATAAATGTTTTTTTAAACCTGCTAGACTTAATTCTAGTTATTTAACTGAATACCTAAAAATAAAAATGATAAAAATAAAATATGTTTTTTTGTTTCTGGTGCTAGTGAATTTTGAAGCATTTGCAGTTGTATCTAATAAACCAACAATAGTCGTACTTAAACCTAAAGTATCACCCGAAATTAAAGGGTATTTGCACAAGTTTATAAATCCAAGAGAATTAAAAAATGAACTTGTTTCTGTTGTTCAATCTACAAGTAAATTTAATATACTTACAAGAAAAAAAAGCAACTTAAAGGATATATTAAGTGAACAGCAGTTTTCAAAATCGTCTTTATCAAAAGGGGGGGCTGCGGAAGAGGGGAAAATGTCTGCTACTAATTTAATAGTTTCTAGTGAGATAACCTCCTTTAGATTTTATAGAAAAAATACGCCAGTTCCAAATATTTCGAATAAATATAAACAAAAAGATTCTGGAAGTGTAATTGTAAATGTTGAAATCATGGACAGTACATCTGGTGAGTTAAAAAAAACCTTTATTTTAAAAGAATCATTTTCACTTAAGCAGAGAATGGTTAATAAAAAAACGGCTTTTCCTCATGGTTCGAATATAGAAAGGATGTATAGAAAAATAGCATTAAAGATGGGGGATGAATTAATAGAGTATCTTTTTCCTATGCTTGTTATTGATATTGATGATGAAAATGTGTACTTAAGTCGAGGTCAAGGAAGTGGCTTGTCAAAAGGAGATATGTTAAGTGTTTACCATGCTGGAAAGGAATTATTTGATCCATATACAGGCGAATCCCTTGGTGTTTCAGAGAGAAAATTAGGTGTTTTGAAAATTATAGAAGTTAAACCTAAGTCCTCTGTTGCAATTCCAGTTAAAAAAAGGTTAATCGAACGAATTTCTATAAGAGATGTTGTTAGAAAATAATTAAAAAGGAAATTATAAATGTATTTTAAGTCATGTTTAATAGTGGTTTTAGTAAGTCTATCTGGTTGTAGCCAGAAAACACTGAATGGTTTAAGTGAAAATTTGATATCTAATTTAAACCAAGAAAATTTAGATGAAGTCGTAAATGCTGCTGTAGCACCAGAGGAAACGGGTATTAAATATGTCGGCTATTCAAAAGACTTTGTTCCCATTAAAGAAGCTTTGATTTCTGGGGATTCATCAGTAATAAATCTGGAATATCAAAAGAAATTTGATGTAACTGAGTTATTAGTCGAAAACATGAACGATGATATGTTAAACATGGCTGAATTAGTTAGTTTATCTTTACTAAATGGAGAAAAGGAGCAAGCAATTAAAGCGGCGTCACAAATTGAAGATGGTTTAGAAAGCCTCCAAGAAGCCTCTATTGCAGAAGAAACGGGAAGTAATACATTTAGTTGGTTCGCTGATAAAATAGTTGGTACAAGTGTCTTCTCAGGTTATCAATTTGAGGATTTTGAAAAAATATTATTGTTGAATTATAAATCTATGGCTTATCTCTTAGACGGGGATAGAGGTGCATATAATGTTACTCGTAAAGCTATAGATATGCAGAATGATAGTAAGGAAAAATTTGAAAAAGAAATGATAGAAGCCTCTAAAAAACTGGCTGATTTCAAATCTGAGACAAAAAGTGATATTAAAGAAAAAGATGAATCTTTAATGAACATTGGCGGTGACTTGATTTCAGGCATGTTCGACAATGTGTTAAGCCTGTCTAAAGACTTAGATAAATTTTTTAAAACTGGGGACAAAAAAGGTTCTTCACTTCCAAGTGCTTATGTTAATCCCTTTGGATATTATATTAGCGGTGTAATACAGGAGTTTGATAGTTTTAAGAATCCTGCTTTACGTAGTAATGCACGAATATCCTATAAAAAAGCCAATAAGCTCAATAAAAACAGTAAGGTTATAAAGAAAAATTACGATGCATTAAAAGGAAAAAAATCATCAATTCGCCCAGGACAGAAACTAGTCCATTTTATTGTGGGTGATGGTTTTGCTCCGGTAAAGAAAAGTTTGCAGTATTTAGTTCCGGGGCCGGGTGGATTCATGCCAATAAAATTACCAATATATGAAAAAGATGATTTGTCCATAGCACGATATATAGTTGTAAAACGAATGATAGGGAAAAAAAGTATTGCGCGACTGTCTACAATTTCTAATATTGATGCTATTTGCTTTAGAGCACAGAAAGATAAACGTAATCAGCAGATGTTTGATTTAAGTGTAACAGTAGCAAGAACATTTGCAGAAAAATTGGCTTTAAAAGGAATTGGTGCAGCTGGCTATTTTGTAGGTAATTTAAGGGATAAATACACAGCAGTTGATACGAGGTCTTGGTTAGGCCTTCCTTCAGTGATGTCAGGAGCAAGACTGGTTTTGCCCAAAAAGATTAAACAAGTAAGACTGATTGGATATGATAGAAAATGGAAGAAAATTTTTAATAAAGTTGTTGATTTACCAACCAGTCATGGGATTGTTTACGCAAGAGCTATAGGTAGTTCAGTTTTTGTTAATAAAAGTAAAGAGCTGTGGATTGAGAGTTAATTTTTTATTTGAATACTTTGTATTCCATTATTTGAAAGAAGAGTGAAAATGAGGAAAGAGTTTATATTTTTATTAGGTTTTATCTGCTTTAGCTTACCTTCTATGCATTTAAGTGCAGAACCTATGGAAGAATCAAGAACTGTTGATACTTCACACCCTAGGGTAAGGTTGATTTTGGGTAGTGATGATTTATATGGAAAAATTAGTTTGATTAAAGCTAGAGTTGCCCCAAGAGGTAATTTTATTAAAGGTCAGGCCAGTGTGCAGAATTTAACTGATGATATTTATGCATTGGAATATAAATTTGATTGGTATGACGACGAGGGATTTATAGTTGGAAAAGGTGGTGTTTGGCAACGAATCTTGTTGGGTCCTAGAGACATAAAATCATTAAAATCAATAGGGAAAACAAAAAATGCATCAAGGCTACAATTAACGGTTAGGGTTCCAGTGGATTATTTTGATTGATGTAAGTGTGATAACAGTAACTCGAATATTTTGTTTACTTTAATGGTTCAAAATATTCGTAATAAAGTCTTTTTTTAAGAGGGGTTGGGGTAAATTCCGGTTAGAGCAGAAAATATTTTGAAATAAGGAATGGAAAATCTAGAAATACAGCTATTGTAGCTGAATGTAGTTGTGTTTTTTCTATGTAGTTCAGCATGTTAAGTATATTTATTAATCTAAAGAGGAAATAATATGAGAGCAAGTTATATTTTGTTAGTAGTTACTTTTTTTAGCTCATCGGTTTTTGCTGGAGTAGTTAGTGAGGGTGTTCAAAAACAAATAGTACAAACTGCTGGAGAAGTGGCAAAAGCAGCAATTAATAAAAATAAAACAGAAACAACTATATTGAATTCTAATTTAAAAAATGAGGTTGATATTCAGCGTGCACTTGTTACAGAGAATACAGGTATCGAAATAAAAGGGGATAAAATTAAAGTAATGAATACTAAGATGGATAATAAAGTAAAAATTAATGAGGCAGCGGTTCTTGGTAATTCTGGTATTAAAGTTGGAAACTAATTAATAGTTTATTTAGCCAATTATTTAATTTTCAATGAAATAATTGGCTATAGGTAGGTAATTGATAAATATCACAGTAGGTATATTATTATGAGTTTTAAGAAGTTTTCTTTTATTTTATTATTAGTAATGTGTTCTCAAGTTAATTCTGAATCAAAAAATGGCTTTAAGAAAAGTAGGATAAAGCAATTGTCAAGAGTTAGTGATAGGTTTGGCTATTTTGAAGTTAATAGAAATAAAGTAGATAAATATAGTAAGAAACTTGGTATGTCAAATAATAAATCTAGGGATATTCACAATTGGGTTGAAATTAATGACAGTAAAATTGGTGGTGGTTTAAAAGGAGTTGGAAAGCAAGTTTTAAATAGATTTTCAAAGAAAAAACATGATACAAATATTGGTGTCAATATAGATTGTAACGACGCAAGAAAGATAAGTAATACTGTGATAATTAATAAATCTAGTGTAGGCGGATCAACAGTTTTAGGGGGGAATGTTAATACAGGGATTAGCTTAACAAAATGCCGTAATAAAGGTTTGAAAAATAAGAGGCTAACGAATAAAGTGACCATTGATGACAGTAATGTTGGTGGTTTATTGGGTGGAATTAGATAATGAAAAAGATATCTATCATTTTTTATCTGTGTATTTTGTCGGCATGTTCACCAGAGGTTATTCATGAAGCTATGATTCCTGATGATGTTAGTGTAGGTGGATACCAACCATTTGAGCGAATAGATATCTATACGACAGCACTTGAAAAGATTGGTGATATGTTAAGTTACATGAATATCGAACCTATTTATTTGTGCGTAAAACCAGTTACTAATAAAACAGCTGCACAAGGAAAGCTACCAAGTGATATAACTGATATGGTTGAAACAGCACTTCAAAGTATCGGTGAAACTATTTACTTAATTCCATTCGATTATTGTGACAATATAGTTAATATAGGCAAAAGTGTATTTATCGTTTATGGCGCAATAACTGAATATAATGTAGCAGTAAATACAACAAATTCAGGATTGGATTTTGGATTATCATATAAGGGTATGGCTGATATTACAGCAGATACCAGTACAGAAAATAGTTTGTCTAGTCTTGCTATTGACTTTAAATTATTTGAATTTAATACAAAGCGATTTATACCCAATGTATACACATCAAATAAAATAAAATTAGCAAAGAAATCAAAAAATAATTCTGTATCATTTTCTGTCATGGGAAATGGCTTTGGCTTAAATGGATCTGCATCAGCTAAGCATGCTGAAGAAGAGGCTATTAGAACTTTGGTTGAATTAAGTATGGTGCAATTGATTTCCATGCGTACAGATATTCCTTATTGGTTAGCAGTAAACGGAGGAAAAAAAGATTATAAAATGTTAAAACGAATAAGGAGAAATTTTTTGAAGCTCCCTGAGAGTGTTAGATTGGGCACTATAAAATATTATCTTACATTAATTGATGATGAGGTTATTTTGTCTAGTGACAAGAAGTTAGATGATCTGATTTTGAAAACTAAGAGAGAGTTAAATATATACCCTTTAGATAATGTTGTAACTGCCGATTTTTATATAAAGTTATTAGAATATTTTCCAAAATTAAAACGAAAAAAAGAGTATATGAATGACATCAGTCAATCATTAGACCATGTTATTCATTAACAATGAATAAGAATATTTGTGTATTGTTAGGTCTACTTTTTTTTAGCAGTAATGTGTTTTCTTTTGAGCTGTGTTCTAAATATATTGCTTCAGGTGCAAAAGGACTTGGCTACTTTAATGTTGCTAGTGAAATATCTACTTTGGCAAGTGAGAAAATTTGTGCTTTAGAAAGTACAGGTAGCATAGAAAATATTGGTAAATTAACAAATAGTCCAAATGTATTTGCAGGGATTGTACAAAGTGATATAGCTAAAATGCTTGCTGTAAAACATGCAGATAAATTACAGGTATTATTACCATTATTAAATGAAGCATTACATTTGTTTGTAAGGTCTGATACAAACTATAAGCGGTTTATAGACCTTGCTGATAAGGTAGTATGTATTGGTAGTGTCACTAGTGGTAGTAACTTTTCTGCCAAGCAAGTAATGGCATTATCTTCTGTCTCTTGGGTAGAGGCTAATGAGACTTTTTCTACCTGCCTTACTTTATTAGATGACAGGGCAATTGATGCTGTTTTTATTGTTTCTAGCGTTCCAATTAAATCTATAGCTAATGATTTTGGAAACAAATATAGATTGATTCCAATTCCTAAAATATCTGATTATAAACAAACTACTATTCAATATAATGGCATATCTACGGAAAGTTTATTGGTTCAATCTTTGTTATTGGTAAGAGATGAATATCTACAATCAAATAGAACTATTGCAAATAAGTTAGTCTCTGGAGTTGCGAGCTATTTATCTAAGTATAAAGCGTTAGATAAAGATGAAATTTGTATGGGGAAAGGTATGGTTTATGCTTTGTCAAAGTCATCTTTAATTAAAGATGTTTGTAGGTTGGGTTACTGGGGGCAGGATTGGTGACTGGTTGGAATAATAAAAACCAATTTTTGGTGTTTGTTTTTTTGAGTTTTTATATGGCTAGTGCATTTCCAAACCAACATTACAAACTAATTGAATGTGAAGGTGTGATTATTAGTGAATATCATTCAACTTCGAATAAAAAGATAGATTATAGGTTACGGGTAAGGTTGGATGATTGTAACGCAGCTGTACCAAGACATGTTACGGTGCAGGCATCATTTTTCAAAAAATCACATGGGGATGATTTAGTAAAACACATGGTTAAAAGACATCAAAAAGGCCTTTTTAAGATGTATAAAAAAGGGTTTAGTTATAGGTTGGTTGATATTTTAGGTTTTATTTGAATGGGTGGTTTATGAGGTTTTTGAGTTTTATTTCTTTGTTAGTCATAGTTTTTATTGTTGCTGGCTGTTCTAATTTAAATCAGTATTTATTTGCTCAAAAAGTAAATACGCGTTCTTCTAACGGTTTGTTATTGCCAGTTGAGGATATGGGGATGATTCTTGTTTATACAAATGATGAAGACATTGAAAGTGAAGTTTTGATTAATTCTAAACTCGTTGGGAATATTAAAATGTCTAATGTGCTGTATGTTAATCTGGTTCCAGGTGAATATGTTGTATCAACGCCATTTAGTGATACTTTTTCACAAAATATCGCTGTAGGCATGGGTGAAATAATTAGTTTAAATATTGTTAAAGAAAAAGGTAGTTTTTATATTAAGCCGGTTTTAATAAGCGATCTAGAAACTGTCATCAGTCAAAGAAATGTTGTTGTATCAAATTTTTAATATAGGGCTAAGTATGTTTAAAAAAATTTTTGTGGTATTTTTTCTCTTATTCTTTGTTATAGGATGTTCTACGCAACGACAACAAGGAAGAGTTTCAATTATTGATTCTGCTTCACGTTCTCACATTAAAACGACTCTTACGCTTGCAGATTTTAAAGCCTTTGCTGAAAATATAACCATGGAAATGCTGGATGACCCTGAAATTATTGCCTGGGGAGATAGAAAGCCTAAATTAATTGTTGGTGATTTGGAAAATAATACTTCTAATGACAATTTGAGAGTTGAGGATATCTATAAGCATATAAGGCGAGTTATTAAACGTTCTGGTATAGCAAGAATTGTTCATAAATCGGCGACTGATTTTGATTACATTATAAGAACTGTCATAACGTCTAATACACAACATGATAGAGCGACGGGTATAAAACAGGTGTCTTATTCATTATCCCTAGAAATGACTTCAGTTGATGGTGAGTTGATTGGTGATTGGGCTGATGATTTGAAATTAGGAAGATCCGCAAGAAAATTCTTTTAATTATGATGGAATGGAATATGAACCTTTTAATAAAGAATGTATTTATTGTTACTGTTATTGTCTTATTATCTGCATGTGATAATTCAGATTCAGAGAAAACTATTGATGGCAGCACTGTTGTTATTGGGAAATTTAAATTAATAGGTAATGCAGCATCAGGACAATATGCTTTAAAACTGCATAAACTTGATCGGTTTATTGCTGATAGGTTTTCTCAAGTATCAGGATGGAAAATTTTAGAATTAGAGAGGTTGGGGGAAATGGGGTCAGAGAAGAGGCCCATTTTCGAAGACTCCTCTAAGGTAGATGAGCTGTTTAAAGGTATGTATGATTCCGCAATAGATAAAGTGGCTGATGAATTATCAGTACAACTAAAACCAGTGAAGCAGTCTGTTAATATTGACCTGCAATCACAATTCCCTGGTGCTGACTTTATTCTTGTTGGCGAAATGAATGGTTTTAGTTTTGATATTGATAGAAATGCAAAATTAACTAAAGGAATTGATGGGTCACAAGTTGTAAAGCGCCTTGTTTCTCGGTCTCGAATTGCTAAAACAAGTGTTTCTATAAGAATAATTAATGTTACCACTCGTGAAATTATTTTTACTAAAAGAGTTAATGTAAGAAGTTCGGTTGCTGAGGATGGGGATGCAGAAAGCCAGATTAATTTAGTTTTGGAGAATATTGCCTCACGAATTGTTGCTGAATCATTAATTTCTTTTGCAGGTAATATACAGGTTGCTGCAATTAATGCTGACGATACTTTATTGCTTAATCGAGGAAGTTTGAATGGCCTTGAAGATAACATGGAGTTTGAACTATATAGGCAAGGCGAATGGGTAACAGATCCTGCTACAGGAGAGAAGATTTCAAGAACACGTAGTTCTATAGGAAAAATTGTTATTCAATCTACTCAGGAGAAAACTTCAATTGCTAAGTTTGTTGGTGATACTCTCCCAAAAATTGCAGACCTTGCTGTTTTTGACAATGAAAAATTTACTAAAGAGTCAAAAGGTATTTCAAAAATAAGGGTAGCAATTGGTACAACCTTGTTTACTGGAGATAGTGTTGCAATGCCAACTCCTGTAAGTCAGCAATTGGTAGGAACTCAAATTGAGCATGGGTTATCAGCAAAGCTGGATGGAAAATCTGGCATTAAAGTTGTTAATCAGCATAAGTCACAAATTAATGAAATGCTTGCCCAGCAAATGTTAAGTGACTTAAATCAAGGTAGAGAGCCGGCGTTGCCATTAGGTACATTAAAGGGTGTGGATTATTTGGTTTTTACATCAGTTGTGCAATTGAAATTAAAAGCACCTGTAAAAAAGATGGAATATATTGAGGTGTTAGGTGAGTCGGTTGAAACTGTTAAAGAAGGTGAAGCTCATATTAAGGCTTATGTATACATGCAGGATGTTAATACTGGGGAAAATGTGTCTGGAACTATTGATGTTGATGTTGATAAAGTCTTTAATAAAGATGTCAATATTTCTGATATGGTATCAGCTATCGTTCAGCAATTCTTGCAAACTGCAGCACCAAAACTAATCAATAACTTACGTCCATTGGAAGTTTACGCAAGTAATAATGGCGTTATTATGCTGAGCCAAGGTGCTGGTGTCGTAAATATTGGAGATGAATTAGCAGTTTATTCTAAAGGGGAGGCAATCATAGACCCTTATACTGGTGAAAGAATTGAAAATATTGGTTCAGTTGAAATTTCTAGAATAAGAGTGACAGCACTTCCACCAAATGGATTGTCAATTGCAACTTTATTGTCTGGTGAGTCGCCTCGGGTTGGAATGTCAGTGAGTATTGTTAATAAGGTGTTGTCCATTAAGGATGATTGTAATAGTAATAGTAATTGTATCAGTCAGGAAGATAAGGTACAGGCACCAATAAAAACACTTGAATATAACTGGTAATACATTAAATATAAAAAAATATGGATAGAAGACAGTTTATACAGTTACTTGCGAGCACTTCATTAATAAATATTTCTAATGTTGAAGCAGCCCTAAGCCTTAATGATGTGCGTGGAGGGGCTAAATCAATGGTTGGGCTTGATGTTTCTCAGATGGAGTTGAAAATTGCAAATTATTACATTTCTTCTTTTTTAAGAAATGGTATTCCTAGAGGGGAAGGGCAAACTTTAAAACCGATACGAGATGTGGGCGCAAATCAGGCAATTAAAGATATTGCAATGCCTATTTTTCATTCTTCAACTCGAAAAAACCTTCAGTGGCATATTTTATTGGGTGAGTCAAGGCATTTTAAATCAGGTTCTGTTAATGCTTTTACACCTGGTGGCGGGGTTGTTTTTATTCAAACAGGTTTGATTAAAGCCTGTAATAATGAGGCTGAGTTAGCTTCTGTTATTGCTCATGAAGTAGGGCATATTGAATATAAACATGCTATTCGACGATTGATGGCTAATGAAATTTTGAAGCAGTATGACTTAACTGTTGATTTGAAAAAGCTAGATATGGCCCAAAGCCATTTGTATCAAGGTGGGGAAGTTGACTTTCAATTCCTAATTAGTGTTTCTAACGAGGTTTTATATAAAGGTTTTACTCGATTATGGGAATATGAAGCAGATGCATTCATTTTAAGGGCTTTTCAGTATGCTGGATATAATGTAAATGATGCCAGTAAGTTTTTTTATAATTTGATGGTTCCTAGTGCTAATATTGGTGAACTTGGTCGTTTTGGAACTTGTTTATTTGTAAGTCACCCTGAAACACTTGAAAGGATAAAAAGAATTGATGCAATTGCGAGTTCTATGTCATCCTATGGAGCACTTAAAAATGACTCAATAGGCTTCCGTTATTTGAAGAAAACGTTTAGTTGAGTAAAAATTAAACCACGTCCTGAGGACGTGGGGTTGGTCGAAAGGCTTGGCCTGAAGACACAGACATAGCCTTTTATTTGGTCAACAAGCGAAGAGTATTAGGCGCTAAAATTAATTGATACATAATTTTGAACACCCTCTGAACTTCTCTACACTAGATATTCTTCTAGCTTAGAAAGCCTTTTTTCTAAGGCTTTAAATTTCTTAAATAACTCTGGCAATTTACTCAAAGCGGCTAATTCACGCCAAGCTACTTTTTTATCCTTAGCAGGGCTTCCAAACATTTGAGCACCTGGTTTTATATCGCCCGCTACACCACTTCTTGCCATAATAACGGCTTGTTGACCAATTGTTACATGGTCGGCAACACCTGTGCTTCCTGCTAAGACTGCACCATCTTCAATAGTACAAGAGCCTGAAATACCTGATTGGCCACAAATAATGACATTTCTACCCACATTGTTGTTATGGCCAAGTTGTACCAGGTTATCAATTTTGCTTCCTGCACCAATAGTTGTTGAGCCTAATGCACCTCTATCAATACAAGTATTTGCACCGATTTCTACATGGTCAGCAATAACAACATTACCAACATGCGGTACTTTTATATGTTGGTTATTACGGTATTTATAACCAAAACCATCAGCGGCAATAATTGCACCTGAATGAATGGTGACATTATTACCTATTACCGTATTGTCATAGATAACAACATTAGGGTATATACGACAATTTTTACCGATGGATACATTACGACCAATGTTAACGCTGGCAAGTATTTCGGTTTCATCACCAATGATGGAATGATCATCAATCGTAGAAAAAGCACCAACATTGATATTTGTACCTAATGAAACTGAACCGGCAATAGCGGCCTGTTTTGAAATGGAGCGGTTTAAATGTGGAGTAGGGTGTAATGCGCTGACTGCTTTAAGAAAGCTTATTTCAGGGTCATCACACAGTAATAAAATAAGACCTTCTGGTGCATCGTCACTGGGTAGATTTCGAGAAATAAAACAAGCAGAAGCTTTGGTGTCTTTTAAGTATTTTGTATATTTAGCGCTACTTAATACCGTTACTTCACTTGCTGAGGCGGTCATAATATCAGCAGCTGATTTAATACTTAAAGTGATGTTATCGCTTTGTATTTCAGCATCACAAAGCTGAGCAAGTTCCTGAAGTGTGTGTGTCATATTATTTCCAGATTCCAATAATGTTAGTAAAGTCGTCAGTCCATGGTTTTAGATCAAAATACAATGGTAGTTTTTGCCAGTTTCCTAGTCGACTTTGGCGTAGAGGTGTAAGCGTTTCTGCATTTTTAGCCATAATAACCCAGTCCGTTGCAACCACAAGCGGCTTATCTGTTAGGGGTTTAAACTCTTGAATCAAAGCTGATAGTTTTAAATGGCTAACATGATCTGAAATAACCTTTTTTAAGGCTAAATGACGATTTGTAATATGGAATGCTAGCAGACCATTGGGTTTAAGTTTAGCAAAATATAGCTGGATTGCTTCTCTTGTTAATAAATGGGTGGGTACTGAGTCAGAACTAAAAGCATCCATAATTAACAAATCAAATTTTTGATCAGCTTCAGCCTTTAATGATAGACGAGCATCTCCAACTTTAAAGGTCGAGTTTTTACCGCAACGCTCTAAATATGTGAAATACTTAGGGTTCTTGGCAATTTTAATGACTAAGGGATCAATTTCATATTGAGTCCAGTGTTGCTGAGGTTTAGCGTAACAAGCTAAAGCTCCAGCCCCTAAACCGACTGTACCAATTTCCCAGTTTTTATTTTGATCGTCATAGACATTAAAAAACTGCCCCATTGGCCCTGGGCGACTGTAATAAGTTAGAGGAGTGGTTTGTAAATGTGTCGCAAGGCGTTGTGCTCCATGTTTCGTTGTACCGTGAAATAACTCATGATATTTTTCAGGGCGATTATTTTCATCTATCAATACACTTTCTCTTACTGAAAAAACGCCAAAAAAGCTACGTTCTTGAAAGATAGTATTGGATATTAAAGTTTGTATGCCTAAGGTGAAGAATATAATAACGCCACTTAATAAGGCTAAGCTGACAGGGCGTGAACGAAAGGTATAACTTAAACCTGCTAATAAAATTAATGCATTTGTAGTGCTGTAAATCAGCGTTTGAGATAAGTTATCATTCAGAAAATAAACACTTAAGCCAATAACTAAAAGTGCTAATGGAAATGCCAGTTGTAAGCTTATTTTTTGCGAGTGAAGACCTGGACGTAAAAGCAAGGCCGCAATAATCATAATAGGATATTCATAAACCGCATTAAAAATAAAGGGCGCAACAAAGGTATTAAACATGCCACCTAACATGCCTGCGAAAGACATAATTAAGTAAAAGCTGGTTAAATGCTGGGTATGAGGGCGGTTTTTGGCTAGCTCTCCATGACAAACCATTACAGCAAGGAAAAAGGCTACAAGATGCAAGATTAAGTTTAACCAGTAAGGTAGAGCTGCTGGGTCAACAAATGCGTAGGCGATAAAGGGTAATAAAATAATAGGCTGCAAAGAAACCATTGCAGGATGAATTTTATCTGCCCATTTAGAAAAAACCAGAATAAAGGTTAATAAATAGAGTGTTAAAGGGATTATCCATAACAACGGTGCAGATGCAATATCTGTACTAATAAAGTTAGTCAATCCTAGTAATAAACTAGAGGGTACAAAAGCTAATGCCAACCAATGTAGTTTGGTTGATAAAGAAAGTTCTTCTACTTCGTCTTCTTCAACAATAGTTGATGACTCTACAATATTAGCTTGATGGATGCGCCATAGTACTGTTGCGCAACCCAAGATTAATATACAAAGTAAACCAAAGCCAAAACTCCAAAATATTTTTTGATCAACTAAGCCTATGTTTGGTTCTATTAAAAAGGGGTAGCTTAATAGCGCAAGCATGCTGCCCGCATTGCTTGCTCCATAAAGGTAATAAGGATCTTCACTAGTATGATGACCGACTTTAGAAAACCATTTTTGAATTAAAGGGGATGTAGTGGAGACGATAAAAAAGGGTAAACCAATTGCTAAAAATAGAGTCCACATTAACCAGAGTGTTGGATTGCTATCAGTTGGTGGAATAGGATTGTCGGGTAAAGCAACTGGCAAAGCAATCAGGCTAATTGCAATTACAACAGCATGAATCTGAATTTGTCTATGAGGACTAAATTTTACTGATAAGAAATGCGCGTATAGATAACCTAAAAATAACAGTGTTTGGTAAAACACCATACAGGTATTCCAAACAGCAGGTGAACCACCAAGTAGGGGGAGAAGTAACTTCCCAAATAGCGGTTGTAAAATAAACATCAATGTTGCACTGATGAATAAAGTACCTGCAAATAAAATAATGAGAGAGTGTCGCTTGGAGGACTGGTCAGTCGTTACATTCATTGTCAAAAAATTAGCTAATTGTTTTTAAGTCGTATGATAAATCATTTTGGGTTATTTAGTTGGTTTCCTTTGGGTTGTAAAGATGGTTCCTAGTGGTATTAAGTATATATTTAGTTGTAATAAATTACTTGCTAAATAATATGTTATAACATAACATTGGTATCGTTATTTATTAGAATACTTTTATACATGAATCATTATCAATTTAATTTAGCTATGTGCGGCATACTGCTTATTAGTCAGAATAGCTATGCTGGGTCAGAACATATTCAAGAACTTGATCAGCTGATTATTAGTACACCTTTAACTGAATCCACAGCAAATACAGCATTGCCTGTTTCAATTTTAAGTGGTGATGAATTACGTATGAAGGCTAGTTCAAGTGTCGGTGAAACCTTAAAAAATGAGCCAGGAATTTCTAGTCAGTCATTTGGCCCTGGTGTTGGTCAGCCTGTTATTCGTGGGCAGACGGGCTCTAGAGTTCATGTGTTACAAAATGGACTGGGTAGTCTTGATGTCTCTTCATTAAGTCCTGATCATGCTAATAGTACTGAAGCTTTATGGGCTGAAAAGATTGAAGTTCTCAGAGGGCCTACAACACTGTTATATGGAAGTGGGGCAATTGGTGGGGTCGTTAATGTTATTGATAATAGGATACCTGAAAATGTTCCTGATAAACTTTTTTCAGGTGCCTTTGAGCAACGCTATAACACCGTTAATGAAGGTAAATCGAGTGCTTTCAAAGTAGATGGCGGAAAAGGGATGTTAGCATGGCATTTGGATGGTTTTTATCGTGATAGTATTAATCAACAGATTGCTGATAATGCTGTAGAAGGCGTAGCTGATGGCGGTCGGTTATTAAATTCAAATACTAGAGCTCAGAGTGGCACAGCTGGATTTTCAATAATAGGTGATAAGGGCTTTGTAGGGTTTTCTATTAATCATTTAGATAATAATTATGGTATACCACCCAGTGATGAACCTGATGAAGAGGTGAGAATTGATTTAAAACAAACACGTTATGATATGAAGGCTGAAATTAAGCAACCTTTGAATTTTGCTGAAAGTCTACGTATGAAGTTGAGCTATACCGATTATCAACATATCGAAATAGAAAATGGTACAGCTGGAACTGTATTTAGTAATGAAGGTTTTGAAAGCCGATTGGAATTGATACAGAAACCATGGGCATTTTTTGACCATGGGGTATTGGGTGTTCAAACTAAAAATAGTGAAGTTTCTGCGGTTGGCGAAGAAGCTATTATTCCTAAAGCAGATGTAAATTCATTTGGTTTTTTTACCGTACAAGATATTCACACTGAAAACCTGATGTATGAATTAGGGGTAAGGGTAGAGCAGCAATGGATTGACCC